>Ga0256833_1000816_pt1 | contig 23662 bp, 21 predicted proteins | sample 356284metaG_FD_190535 | JGI IMG/M metagenome (GOLD analysis project Ga0256833, IMG submission 190535) | Hydrothermal vent microbial communities from Mid Atlantic Ridge, Atlantic Ocean - 356-284 | ecosystem: Environmental > Aquatic > Marine > Hydrothermal vents | place: Atlantic Ocean: Mid... | reverse complement strand
TGACGCGGATCTGGACCTCCTGGCTCGCGCCCGCCGCCAGGTCGGAGACCTGGCCGCTAGCCACATCGGTCCAGGTTGTACCGCCGTCGGTGGAGATCTGGTAGGTCCAGGTGGGGTGCGTGCTCCCCTCGATGCTGAAGCTCACGTCCACGCTGGTGTTGCCGTTGTTGGTAACGGTGTGGGTGTAGACGATCGTACCCGGGCTGGTGACGGTGCCGCTGCGGTCGGGGGTAAAGGCGAGCGCGTAGACGGCATTGACCTCGATGTCGGTGGAGATGGTGTCGGTGACGCTCGGGTTCGCGTTCGAGGTGGCGGTGATCTCTACGTTGTCGTCGCTGGTGCCCGCGGTACCGTCCAGATCAACCGGCGCCTGGTCTGAGGGGACCTCGACCACCAGGATGAAGCACTTGGCGTCGCCCGCGTTCATCAGGCCGGTGTCGGTGACCGGATCCGGAACAGGGTTGTCGTCCATCGCGCCGTCGCAGTTGCTATCGGGGTAGATGGTGCCGATCCAGCCGGTGGGCAGGGTGGTGGTGAGATCGTAGGTGTCGGGGTTTTGGCCGGTGTTGTGCACGTCGAAGGGGATCATCACCGTGTCACCGGGATTCTTGACTTGAGCCGGTGGATTACCGTCGCCCGTAGCACCGCCATTATCCCCGGGGTTTGCGTCGATGTCCACACCGTAGCCCGGCTGAACGTCGGTGACGATGCCGGTCACCTTGTTGGTCTTGGTAGAGTCGCCAACCGAGGTCGCCTTCACCTCGATGCGCGCAGCGTCAATATTGGAATCCGTCTCCTGGAAGGCCGCGGGAATCGTGCACTTCACCACGTAGTTGAAGGTGTCTCCCGCAGCGAAGGGGCCTACCGCGCCCGAGATTGGGGTGACGCCGTCGGAGGCCACGATCTGGCAGGTCCAAGTCGTGGGGTCAATGGTATCAGTGGTATCGGGGTCCACGATGGCTACCGCGAGGTTGAAGCTATCGTCGGTGTTGCCGTTGTTCTGCAAGGTGAAGGGGAAGTAGACGGTGTCGCCGCCGTAGACATCGCTGGTGATGGTCTCGGTGTCATCGTCGGTGCTGTTTGATGCGTTGTAAGCCTTCTCGTAATTTACGCCGTTGTAAGTGAAAGTATCGTTTGTCGTATCACCATCGTCTTCGGGCTCACCGTAGGGACCGTTAAGCACCGCGTAGCTGATGGCCACGGTGTTGCTGGTGGGGTTGGATTCCACCGTTTCGCCGGGGTCTTCAGCGTCGCCGTCGCCGTTGGCGTCGAACTTGACGGTGGCGGTGTTCTCGATGGAGGTGCCCGCGGCAAGGCTAGAGTCAACGGTCACCTCGAAGGAGAGCTGATACTGGGCACCTTGGGGGAAGAAGGCGCCGCTGCCTTCGATGAGGAGGCCCACTGCGGTTACGTCGCTGGCGTTCGAAGGCTCGATCGCGGTCCAGCCGCTCGCGGTCTGGTAGATCACCGACACCGAGCCCGCGCCGGCGGTTCCGTTAGCCGTGTTCAGAACGTAGGTGGTGCCGGTGGGAATCGGGTCGGAGATGAAGATGCCGTCTTTTGCGCTGCCATCTACCGTGACCACGCCGGAGACCGCGTAGGCGTCGCTGCCACCGACGTTGGAGCCCTCGATGGTGTAGGCGATGGTGCTGTCGGTCGCGACCTCGCCGGTGGGGCTTGCAGACTTGGTGGCGGTGAGGGCGGCGTCTTCGGTGGCCACAATCTTTGCCCAGTTATCGGTGTCGGTCTGGGCGGAATCGCCCAGACTGGTGCCCTCGATGTTGATGAGCCCCTCGTCCCCACCGCTCGCGGACGTAGGAACGGTAGCGGCAAGAATCAGGCAGGCACTCGCATCGGCCGCCAGGCTGATCTCGGTTATGGAGGACTCCGCGGGATCAATCTGGCCGTTGCAGTTTTCGTCTAAGTAAATTGTCGAGGCGGGGTCGAAGTCATCGCTCGCGCTTTGCGCGGTCGCTAGGGCGATGGTGTCCGCGGTGTTGCCGGTGTTGGTGATGGTGTAGGGGAAGTAGGCTGTTCCTCCGGGTACAGCGGACTGGGTTTGGCCGGGAGTCGTCTCGGTGCCGTCTGGCGTGATAGTGAAGCCGTAGACAGGCTGCACCACGGTGATGACCTCGTTCGAGGTCGTGGTCTGGGACTGGCCCGCCGAGTCAATGTAGCTCGCCGAGGCCTGGTTGCGGATCTCGGTGCCGGCGGGGGTACCCACCGCCAAGACCAGGCCCAGGCTGAGGGCCAGCAAGGTAAGCCCAATAGTCTTAAATAACCTAGCGCCTTTCATGTATACATAGCCTCCTTTTTTAGCGCACCACTGTGCGCAGTGTTACCTCAACTTGCTCGCCCGGGTTCATAACCTCTAGCAGCCAGCGAACGTGGGTGTAGTCCTCGGGCGGAACGAGCACCTTTTTGGTCACTTCTTTGCCGTTAACAACCTCCTTGACCTCGCGGTAGAGCGGCGGGACGCCGTAGGTTTTCCCGCCATCGAAGCTGAACCTGGGAGCAACCGCAATTTCGCGCTCGCCCCGTTTGAGCACTAGCGGCACGGCGCTGCCTTGCAAGTAGTAGGTTTCAGGCGGGATTGGTATTACCAACTCAACCGCGTTAAGCGCCGCCTCAGCGGTGTTCAGAGCGCTGAGCCTCCATTCGATCACGTCTCCCGGTGCTACCTGGACCGCGGGAAGAAAACGCTCTACTCGCTCACCTTGCTCGTCGGTCGTCAAAACGACCTTGAACGAGGTGAGGGTGAGCTGCACCGGGCTGCTCGCTACCGCAACCAGCCCCGCGATCATAAGGACGAGACCGAAACTCCAACGGCGTAAGTACCGCGCTTTCACGACAATGCCCCTCCTTACCTGCTCAATGCCTCGGCGTTGCCAATGTAAGTAGGTAGCGCCGCCACCCCCGCTCTGGGGGGGTACGAAGCATAATATAACCTTTTGTTGGGTCTGGACAATACCCCAAAATGGGGGGGTGCTGATTTAACGTTTAATAGCAGGTTAAATTTCTTAATATCCAGCGGGAAGCGGCTTGTTCGCGCTGGTTTGGTTGGCCTTTCAACCGGTTTTCACGCTAGCTGTGTAGAACGTTGGACATGGCGCTCATCGTTTTGCTCGTACTGTCGTGGGCCTTTGCCGGGCTCTGGATTGGCTGGACTGAGACTACCGTCTGGGCGGCTGTTGTGTCCGCAGGGCTTGTGGCGCTGCGCTACATGCCCTGCGGCAAGGCGGGCATGCTCGTTGTCTTTGTCACAGGAACGCTCGTAGCCCTCAGCAGCATGCGCGCCGAGATCGGCGAGGCCGCCTTTTACGCGCTGCTCGCGGTGAGCTGGACGGTGCTCTTCCTCGCTTACCGCCGGTTCGCTTTGAGGGGGGGCTGCAGTGGCACGGCCTGCCGCGCAGACTAGGCAAAGGCATCTTCGAACGCCTCCTGAAGGAAGCGCTCGCTGCGTTCGAGAAAAGCGCGGAAGCGCTGAACGAAGTCGAGGGCCTCGGGGGTGAGACGGCTCTGGCCGCCCCCCTCGCCGCCGGAGTGGGACTCGATGAGCCGGAACCCCAACGCCGCCTCTACCCGGCGCACCCGCGCCCAGGCGGAGCGGTAGCTGAAGCCCGCCGCACGCGCGCCCGCCTTAAGGCTGCCCTCGGCGTGCACCGCCTCCAAAAGCCGCAAGGTGCGCGGCCCCATGAGGTACTCTCCCTCCTCGGTCTCGAGCCAAAACTTGGCGCGCGGTCGCATCGTCCTTAGTAAACCATCTCCCCGGCCACGTAGGCGCGGGTCGCCTCGCGCTCGGGCCGGGTGAAGAGCTGCTCGCTGGGGCCCGCCTCCACCAGCCGCCCTCCGAGCAAGAACCAGGTCTCCTCCCCCAGGCGTCGGGCCTGGTAGAGGTTGTGGGTCACGAGCACGAGCGCACGTCCCAGACCATGGGCCTCCCTTAGGAGCGCCTCGACCAGGGCCACGTTGCCGGGGTCGAGGGCCTGGGTGGGCTCGTCGAGGAGGAGCACGTCGGGCTCGGTGGCGAGCGCTCGCACCAGCGCCAGCCTGGCCCGCTCACCGCCGGAGAGCAGCTGCGCCGGCTGGTGCAATTTGCCCGCGAGCCCCACCCGCTCGAGCCACGGCCGCACCCGCCGCTCGGCCTCACGCCGCCGCACCCCGGCGAGCCGAAGCCCGAAGGCGGCGTTGGCCAAGACGCTACGCTCCAGAACCGTCCGGTCCTGATCCAGAAAAACGATCCGCCCTTGGCGCTCGACTGCTCCCGCGTCAGGTTCCTCGAGCCCCGCCAGCAGACGCAGCAACGTGCTCTTCCCCGCGCCGCTGGGCCCGATCACGGTCACGAAGCGGCCCGCCGGCAACTCGAGCGCCTCCACCGCCAGCTCGAAGCCGGGGTAGCGCCGCACCAGCCCCCTGGCCCGGATCACCGCCGCTCCCCCCAGACGACCAGGATCGCGGTGACCACGAGGGTCACCCCCAGCAGCACCGCCCCCAGCGCCAGCGCACTCTCCAGCTCGCCCTTGCGGGTCTCCAGCACCACCGCGGTGGTGAGCACGCGGGTGTGGTGGCGGATGTCGCCGCCGACGATCGTGGCCGCGCCCACCTCGCTGATCGCCGCGCCGAAGCCGGCGGCGAGCGCGGCGACGATGGGGCGGCGGCTCTCCCACAGGAGCGTGGCGAGCACCTGCCGCTCGCTTCCGCCGAGGCCGCGCACCAGCCGCCGCACGCCGTCCGCGCGCGCCCGCACCGCCGCCAGGGTAAAACCGGCGACCATGGGGAACGCCAGCACCGCCTCGGCCAGCACCATCGCCGCCGGTGTGAAAAGCAGCCCCAGCCCGCCCAACGGCCCACTGCGCGAAAGCAAAAAGTAGAAGACGAGCCCCACCACCACCGGCGGCAGGCCCATCCCCGCGTAGAGCAGCACCTGCGCCCCCAGCCCCCCCTTGCGCGGCCGCGCGCCCAGCCACACGCCCAGCGGCAACCCCACGAGCGCGGCCAGGAAGGTGGCCGCCGCCGCCACGCCAAGGCTGCGCGCGGCGATCTCCACGACCTCGGCCCACGGCAGGGTCAACTAGGGCTCCACTTCCACCTTGCAGCGGCCAAAGAGGGGGTTGAAGAGGCTACGTCCGTAGCGGTCTTTCAGGTAGGCGCCAATTTGCTGCTGCACGTCGGGACGCAGCAGGTAGGCGCGCAGCGCGTAGGCGGCCTCGGCGTTCACGTGCGCGAAGCGCTCGGGATTCACCACCATGTAGCCGTACTGGTTGAGCATCAGGGGATCAGGGCGGTCGTAGAGGCCCGCGAGCTCCACCTTGTCCTTCATGAAGAGGTAGGTGCCTAGGTCGGTGAGGGTGTAGGCCTGCTTCTCCGCGGCCAGGGCGAGCGTCGCTCCCATGCCGCTGCCTGACTCCAGGTACCACGGCTGGTCGTCGGGTTCGAGCCCCGCCGCCTTCCAGAGCGCCCGCTCGCGGTGGTAGGTGCCCGAGTTGTCGCCACGGCTGACGAAGGGCGCGCCCGCGGCGTAGATGCGCCGCATGGCCTCGAGCGCACTCGCCGCCCCGGCCACCCGCGCGGGGTCGGACGCGGGCCCGGCGATCACGAAGTTGTTGTAGGCGATGCAGGCGTGGGCCACCCCCTTGCCCTCTCGCAGGAACCGCGCCTCCAGGTCAGGCGCGTGCACCAGCACCGCATCGGCGTCGCCCCGGCCGGCGATGGCCAGCGCCTGGCCCGTACCTACGGCGATGACCTGAACGGGAATCCCGGTCTCCTGGGTGAAGCCAGGCAGGAGCGCGTCGAGCAGCCCGGAGTCGTTGACGCTGGTGGTGGTGGCAAGCCTGAGCGGGGCTGCGGCCAGGGCCGTTCCCATCAGCAGTCCGAGGAGCAGGATCCGTTTCATGGTCGACCTCCGTTTCGCAACACGTTGCAACACCCCTATTCTAAAGGGCCCCAAGCGACAAACGCCCCGCCGTAGCGGGGCGCGGATGAAGCCATGCGACGCCTCAGCGCTTCTTACGGCCGCGGCCGCGCTTCTTGCCACCGTCGCTGGGGCCGCCCGAGCCGCGCATGAAGCTCTTGAGCTTGTGCTCGAACTCTGGCGCCTGGCGCGGAAGGCGGCGAGGCTTCGGAGGGTCTACCGGCTTTTCCAGGAGTTCCTTGATGGAGAGGTCAAGCCGTCCCTTCTCGTCGCGCCCCAGCACGAAGACCTCGACGATGTCGCCCTCGTTCAGGAAGTCGCGCACGTTCTTCACGAACTCATGGGCGATCTCCGAGATGTGCACCAGCCCCGACTCCCCGCCGGGGAGCTCCACGAAAGCGCCAAAGTCCATCACCCGCGTTACGCGGCCCTCTACGATGCTGCCAGCTTCATACTTCATTCAGTTCTTCCTCCACGTCAGGAGCGCGGTCCGCACGGCGGCGGACGGACCAAGAACAGGGCTTTTCGCGCTCACGATGGGGCCACTATAGCACATCGGGGGACGGACACAACCCCCAAAATATTACGCTTTTCATGCCCTAGCGTATGAAGTGATATATTAGCGGCACGGAGGTAGACCCGTGGCCGAGTTGTGGTTCGAACCGACCCCCGACGAGCGCGCGCTACTGGGCGCGCTAAAGAGCTACCTGACCGATCGCGTGGTTCCCACCGCCGCCGAGCGCGACGCCAGCGGCGCCTTCCCGCACGACCTCGTAGGCGAGCTGGCCGAGCTGGGCGTCTTCGGCCTGCAGGTGCCCGAGGCCTACGGCGGGCTGGGCCTGCCCACCCGCACCGCGGCCCGCATCATCGAGGAGATCGGCTGGGCCGACGGCAGCCTGGGGCTCACCGTGGCCAGCCACAATTCGCTGGCGACGGGCCACCTGCTGCTGGACGCGAGCGAGGCGCAAAAGGAACGTTACCTGCCCAAGATGGCGAGCGGCGAGTGGCTGGGCGCCTGGGGGCTCACCGAGCCCGGCGCGGGCTCGGACGCTGCGGCGCTCAAGACCCGCGCCGAGGAGGCGGACGGTGGTTGGGTGCTGAACGGTGCCAAGCAGTTCATCACCCAGGGCTCGGTGGCCGGGGTCTACGTAATCAACGCCCGCACCGACCCCGCGCCCGAGGGCAAGCCCCACCGGGGCATCAGCGCCTTCGTCTTCCCCGCGGGCACGCCCGGGCTTACGATCGGCCGCAAGGAGGACAAGCTGGGGCTGCGCAGCTCGGACACCGCGCAGCTGATCTTCGAGGACCTGCGCCTGCCCGCGGACGCCCTGGTGGGCGAGCGGGGCCGCGGGTTCTACACCGTGCTGCGGGTACTCGACGGCGGGCGCGTGGGCATTGCGGCGCTGAGCGTGGGCATCGGCCGCGCGGCGCTGGAGTTCGCCGCCCGCTACGCCAGCGAGCGCAAGCAGTTCGGCCAGCCCATCGGGCGCTTCGAGGGCGTAGGCTTCCAGCTGGCCGAGATGAGCGCCGACCTCGAGGCGGCCCGGCTTCTGTACCTAAAAGCGGCCGAGCTGAAGGACGCGGGGCGCGACTACACCCTGGCTGCGGCCCAGGCCAAGCTCTTCGCCAGCGAGGCGGCCACCCGCGCCGCCGACGCGGCCATCCAGATTCTGGGCGGCTACGGCTACATCAAGGACTACCCGGTGGAGCGCTACTGGCGCGACGTGCGGCTGATGCGCATCGGCGAGGGCACCAGCGAGATCCTCAAGCTGGTGATCGCCAAGCGGGTACTGGAACAATTCAGCTAGTCTCTCGGTCTTGTGGTGGGCTTTTTCCTTAACCCTTTTTGTGCTTGGTGGACTTCTTTTTCTGCTCGCAAATGAACTTGCCCGTTTTCTCGTCGATAACAGACCTGAGGCCGTCAATGTGCTCGTATAGGTATTCGTGCACCTTGGCCCACATAGGATCCAACACGATTTCAATCCCTTCACGGCGGGCCAGCTTGGCTGCGGGGACGAAATCACTATCCCCCGTGACCAGTACGATGCGGGTGACCAGTCGTTTGTAGGCCAATGAGGCAACGTCCAACCCCATTCGGATGTCTACACCCTTTTGTTGAATGTCATACGAGAAATCATCATCCGAAAGCTTTTCAAGTGACTTCTTGCCGCTTAGCAAAGCTTTGGTCGTGTCAGGTCGCATAATCCATCGTGCACCGTCGCGCAGCCTCCCCAACCGGAGAGCCACCTTCCGCGTGCGTTTCAGGTGCCGGTGAAACTCCGAACGGAATTTGTATATTTCGGTGTCTTTGAAATTCACCGCCTTCCTGCTCACAGGCAGATGGGCGCGCTTGCCCAACGGCGGAGCGTCGTAAACGAGAATGCGGTACAGCTCGCTTTCACGCTCGCACGCCTTGTCGTCCATATGGGCCAAGGCCAAGGTCAAAACGTCTTTGGCGGCGAGCTCAGGCGTATGATGTTTGGCGCGTAACTTCTTATGACACCTCAGGTAAAAATCGCCGTCGATGAGCACGTCCGTTTTCATACAGAAAACGTATCACAAAACTGCCCCCGCTTTCGGCGCGCCCTTGATCGTGCGGGCGGCGTACTCGCGGGGGCTTGATTGCAATGCAAGTATAGATCAACGAAGCTGTGTCTTGATGAGAGCAGCCACGGATTGGGCTCTAAACTAAGTACGTGAGCGAACGACTCTTCTGGCAGGATCCCTACGCCACCAGCTTCACGGCCACGGTCACGCGCGTCCGGGAAGAGGACGGCCGGTTTCTGGTCGAGCTCGACCGCACCCTCTTCTACCCCACCTCGGGCGGCCAGCCCCACGACACCGGCCGCCTGGGGGGGGTGCGGGTGCTGGACGTCTTCGAGCCCGAGAAGCACGGCGCGCGCATCGTGCACGTGCTGGAAGCGCCGCTCGAGGAGGGCGCCGAGGTGGAGGGGAAGATCGACTGGACCCGCCGCTACCGCCACATGCAGCGCCACACCGGCCAGCACGTCCTCAGCCAGGCCTTCCTGCGTGCGGCGCAGTGGAACACGATCGCGGTGAGTTTGGCGGGGCCGGAGATCCACCTCGACTTCGACGTCTGGCCCGGTCCCGAGGCGGCGGCCGAGGTGCTGGAGAAGGCCGAGGCGCTGGCGAACTGGGCCGTCTACGCCAACCTGGCGGTCAGCGCGCGCGAGGTACCCGAGGCGCAGGTGCCGCTTCTGCCGCTCCGGCGCATGCCCAAGGTGCGCGGGGCGGTGCGGGTGGTGGAGATCGAAGACTGGGACCTCGCCCCCTGCGGCGGCACCCACCTGCGCAGCACCGCCGAGGCGGGGCCGATCAAGCTGCTGGGCTTCGAGAAGGGCAAGAAGAAGACGATCCGGGTCTACGCCCGCACCGGCTGGGAGGCGCTCGAGGACTACGCCGCCAAGCACCGCATCCTCAAGACGCTGGCCGGGCGCTTCTCGGCGGGGGTCTTCGACGTGCCCGAACGGGTGCAAAAGCTCGAGGACGAGCTCTACGCCGCCCGCGGCGAAGCGCAGGCGCTGGCCGCGGAGCTGGCCGAACGCTACGCCCGTGAGCTGGCCCGCTCGGGCTTCCCGGCGGCGCGCCAGGTGCCGCTGGCGGCGCTGGCGGAAACGGGGCGGCGCGTGGCCGAGTGGCCGGGGGCGCTGGCGCTGCTGGCCGCGCTCGAGCCCGGGGGCGAGCGCGCCCGCCTGCTGCTGGTGAAGCACCCCAACCGCCCCGAAGACCTGCGCGCGCTGTGGAAGGAGCGCCTCGAGCCTCTGGGGGCGCGGGGCGGCGGCCGGGATCACATTCAAGGCCAGCTTCCAGCGGGTAAACTGCAGGCTGCGCTCGAGGTCTTCGAGCGCCCGGGAGAAGCCACGTGACCAAGAACGAACCCCTGAACGACGCCGCGCTCGACCTGAAGCCGGGCGAGCGCATCTACGACCCCCAGGCCCACCGCGGCTACCTGGTCTACGGCGTGCGTGTCTACGACGATTACGACCACGGCATGCTCGACACCTACCTCGACCTCATCGCTGAGGACGGCACCCGGGTGGTGCTCCAGGCCCTGGCGGTGAGCCGCTGGGAAAAGCTCTAGCGCGCCACCGACCGGTACAATGGCCCCAAGCAAAGGAGGGCCGGATGCGCATCTTAAGAATCCTGGGCCAACTGTTGCTGGGGCTGGCGTTCGTGGCCCTGGTGCTCCTCGTTGGTGGCTATTACTACCTCAAGAACACCACCCTGCCGCAGACCTCGGGTCGGCTGGTTCTTGAGGGGCTCTCGGCTCCGGTCGAGATCCTGCGCGACGCCAAGAGCATGGTGCACGTCAAGGCCGCAAACGAGCACGACCTCTTCTTCGGCCAGGCGGTAGCCCACGCCCAGGACCGCCTGTGGCAGATGGAGTTCCAGCGGCGCATCGGCGCTGGCCGGCTCGCCGAGGTGCTGGGCGAGGGGGCCGTGCCCACCGACAAGTTCCTGCGCACGCTCGGGGTCTACCGCGCCGCTGAGCAAGCCTACGAGAACCTGCCGCCCGACCTGCGCGCCATCGTGGACGCCTACACGGACGGCATCAACGCCTACCTGGCCACGAACCCGCCCCTGCCGCTCGAGTTCAAGCTGCTCGGCTTCGAGCCCGAGCCCTGGACGCCAGCCGACGTGCTGGTGTGGCAGAAGATGATGAGCTACGACCTCAGCGGCAACTACGAGCGCGAGCTGCTGCGCTACCGCCTGCTGGCGCGCGGGCTGAGCAAGGCGCGCATCGAGGCGCTCATGCCCGGCTATCCGAAGGACGCGCCCACGATCGTGCGCCGCACGCCCGAGGAGCTGCTGCGCCCGCCCGAAGCCCCCGCGCCGGGCGGCGAGGCGCCCACACCAGCCCCCACCAGCACGGCTTGGGCAGACGAGCTGCTCGCGATCGCACGCACCCTCCCCAGCGGGCTCGAAGCCTCGAACAACTGGGTGGTGGGACCCGAACGCAGCACCACCGGCAAACCCCTGCTCGCCAACGACCCCCACCTGGGGCTCTCGGCGCCCTCGATCTGGATGCTTATGGAGCTCGAGTCGCCCACTTACCACGCCACCGGCGCCACCTTTCCGGGGCTGCCCACGATCGTCATCGGCAAGAACGACCAGATCGCCTGGGGGGTGACCAACCACGCCGCCGACGTGCAAGACCTCTACCTGCTCGAAGAGGCGGAGGGCGGCTACCGCTACAAGGGTGAGGTGCGCCCCTACCGCATTCGCAAGGAGACGATCGCGGTCAAGGGGGGCGAGCCGGTGGAGCTGGAGGTGCGCGAAAGCGTCTACGGCCCGGTGATCTCGGACGTGGTGAGCGCCCCCGAAGGGCAGGCGCTGGCGCTCCGCTGGGTCAGCCTCGAGCCCACCGACGAGACCATGGCCGCCTTCTACGGCATCGGCAAGGCGGCGAACTGGGAAGAGTTCACCGCCGCGCTCTTGCGCCTGAAAGCGCCAAGCCAGAACTTTGTCTACGCCGACGTAGAGGGTAACATCGGCTACCTCGCCCCGGGCAAGATACCGGTGCGCAAGCCCGGCCACTCGGGCAAGTATCCCGTGCCCGGCACCGGCGAGTGGGACTGGACCGGTTTCGTGCCCGCACAGGCGCTGCCCCGGGCCTACAACCCGCCCGAGGGTTACATCGTCACCGCCAACAACCGCTCCACCCCGCCGGACTGGCCCTACACCTTCACCTACGACTGGGCCAAGCCCTACCGCGCCGAGCGCATCGAGGCGCTGCTCACCGCCCAGCGCAAGCTCGGCCCCGAGGACTTCATGCGCATCCAGAACGACGAGGTGAGCCTGCTCGTGCGCGACTTCCGGCCCGTTCTCGCGCGGCTCGAGCCCAAGAGCGCGCGCGCCGCCGAGTGGAAGAAGAAGCTCCTCGCCTGGGACGCCGACGAAACCGCTGCCAGCCTCGAGGCGAGCGTCTTCCAGGCCTGGTACGCCGAGCTGGCGCGGCTGCCTGAGGCCGAGGTGGGCGAGCCCTACTGGAACGAGCCGTTCTACCTGCTGCGCGCCCTTCAGGAGGGTGACCCCGCCTGCGACGCGCGCGGCGTGAGCTGCATGGAGTTCGCCGCCGAGGCGCTGGAGCGCGCGCTGGCGTGGCTGGACGCGCTGGGCGGCGTCGTCCCCTGGGGTCAGCTCCACCCCGCCGTCTTCGACCACGGGGTGATGACCCACCAGCCCCAGCTGCGGCGCTTCTTCGACCGCCAGGTGGCCCACGGCGGCGACCGCTACACCGTAAACATGGGGGCCTACGACTTCGCCACCTTTACCATGTACCACGGCCCCAGCTACCGCGAGATCGTGGCCCTGGGCCGCCCGGAGCAAAGCTACTGGATCCACCCCATGGGCCAGTCGGGCAACGTACTGAGCCCCCACTACGCCGACCTTCTGCCCCTGTGGGCGCGCGGGGCGTACCTGCCCATGGGCGGCGGGGATCCGGTGGCGCGGCTGGTGCTCGAGCCCTGAGTCCCGCCCCACCGCGAGGCCGCCCCCGCTAGCGGGGGCGGCCGTCCTTTCGGGCCCTAGAGGTACTCGGGCTGGTCGGTCTCGTCCTTCCAGAGGTCCGGCAGGTGTTCGGGCCGACGCCAGACCTCCCAGCGCTCGCCGTCCCAGGCGTACTCGCCCGGGCGGGGGTGGTCGAGGTAGGTCAGGCTCATAGCGCCGCCGTAGGCCCCCGCCTCCAAGATCGCCAGGGCGTCGCCCTCGCGCGGCACCGGCAGCTCCACGTCGCGCGCCAGCACGTCGCCCGACTCGCAGGCCGGGCCCGCTAGATCGAAGGTGGCCCGCTCGCTCGCCTGGTAGAGCGGACGAACCGGCGGGCGGGCTCCGTAGAGCGCCGGCCGCAGGAAGGCGGTCATGCCCGCGTCGAGGAGCAGGTAGCGCCGCCGCGTCTCCTTGAAACCCCAGACCCGCGCGACCAGCACGCCGGCCTCGGCCACCAGCGCCCGGCCCGGCTCGACCCACAGCTCGGCGCCGAAGCGCCGCGCCAGCGCGAGCATCGCCGGGGCCAGCGCCGCGGGGTCCATCTCCAGGCCGAAGCCGCCGCCGAGGTCGAGCACCTCGAGCCGCCCCACCCGCACGCGCAGGCGCTCGAGCACCTCGAGCCGCGCCGCGAAGTCCGCGGGGTTGTTGAGGTTCGAACCCAGGTGCACGTGCAGCCCGTGCATCTCCAGGCCGAGCTCGCGGCCGCGGGCGAAGACGCCGGGCCAGTCCTCGGGCAGCACGCCGAACTGGCTGTCGCCGCGGCCGGTAGCCAGGTGAGGGTGGGTGTCCACGGGTAGGTCGGGGTTCAGGCGTAAAAGCACCCGCGCGCCCGGTAGGTAGCGGGCGATGCGGGCCAGGTCGTCCTCGCCGTCGGCCACAAGGGTGGGCACCCCCGCGCGCGCCAGCTCCTCCAGCGCCGCCGGCGGCTTGACCGGGCCGTTGAGCACCACCTCGTCCAGCATGTAGCCGGCCACGTAAGCGCGCAGGACCTCGCCCAGGCTCACCGTCTCCGCCCCCACGCCCGCCGCGCGCAGGTGCTCGAGCAGGCGCAGACGGGGGTTGGCCTTGATGGCATAGAAAAGGCGCGCCTGCGCGAAGGCTTCCCGGTAGCGCGCGGTCTGCGCCCGCACCCGGCGCAGGTCGTAGGCGTAGAACGGGGTGGGAACGCGCTCCATCAGCTCGCGCAACGCCTGCATGAAGTCGGGGGAAAGCTCGTGCGGCATGCCTTACCATACCCTGGCGTTGTATCGTGGACGCATGCCGCTCGTAGGCGTCACCAGCCAGACCGCCCGCACCGGCCGCGTCAACGTCACGCCGGTCTGGGGCGTGCGCGAACCCTACCGCGCCGCGCTCGAGGCCGCCGGGGCCAGCGTGGTGGTGCTCCCGCCCCAGCCCGGCCCCCAGCTCGAAGCGGTGCTCGCCCGCCTCGACGCCCTGCTCCTTCCCGGCGGAGCCGACCTCGACCCGCACCACTTCGGCGAGGAGCCGCACCCTCGGCTCGGCCAGGTGGACCCGGAGCGCGACGCGCTCGAGCTCGCGGCCGCCCGCTGGGCCGCCGAGCACGGCTTGCCCACGCTGGGTGTTTGCCGCGGGGCCCAGGTGGGTGCGGTCGCCCTCGGCGCCAGCCTCTACCAGGACCTAGAAAGTGCCGGCTTCAACGAGATCAACCACGACCAGTCCGCGCCCGCCCCGGCGCTGTGGCACTCGGTCGCGCTGCACGAGGACCGCTGGCTCGCCGGCCTCTTCGGCCGTCGCTTTCGCGTCAACAGCTACCACCACCAGGCCATCCGCGACCCCGACCCGCTGCGCGTCCTCGCCGAGGCCCCGGACGGCGTGATCGAGGCAGCCTACCTGCCCGACCACCCCTTCTACCTGCTCATCCAGTGGCACCCCGAGCTGCTGCCCAGCCACTGGGGACTCTTCGAGCTGCTGGTGCGCGCCACCGGTACCCGCCACGCCGCGGCCGACTAGGCTACTGGCTGCGCGGGTCGAGGGCGTCGCGCACCGCGTCGCCCAGCAGGTTCCACCCCAGCACGAAGAGCGCGATGGCCATGCTCGGCCAGAACCAGACGAACCAGTACTTCAGCGGCTCGCCGCCGGGGTTCGAGATCCAGCTGCGGGCGAAGCTGATCATCTGCCCCCAATCAGCGTAGCCCACGTCGGCCCCCAGCCCCAGGAAGGCCAGGGTGGAGGCGGTGATCACAATCGCACCGATGTCGAGGCTCGCCAGGATGATCATCGGCCCGATGGCGTTGGGGAGAATGTGCTTGAAGAAGAGCCGCAGGTTCCCCGCCCCGACAGCGTGGGCGGCCGAGATGTAGTCCTGCGCTTTCACCTGGAGGATGTTCCCCCGCAGCATGCGGGCGTAGATGGGCCAGGCCACCAGCGCGATGGCGATCATCGTCTTAATCAGCCCCCGCCCGAAGATGGAGGCGAAGACCATGGCCAGCACCAGCCCCGGGATGGAGTAGACCACGTCCACCAGCCGCATCAGCAGGTTGTCGAGCCAGCCACCGAAGAGCCCCGCGAGCCCCCCGACGATGGTGGCGATGACGAGCACGATCCCCACCACCAGCACGCCGATGTAGAACGAGGTGCGCGCCCCCCAGACGATGCCGTAGTAGATGTCGTAGCCGCCGCTGGCGATGCCCAGGGGGTACTTCTCGCTGGGTGGCTTCGGCACCGGCGAGTAACTGACGCGGGGGATCTTGTAGCAGCTCTCCGGCGGGGCGATCATCGCCCGCCAGAAGACGGCGCGGGTGGGGTCGCGCAGTGCCTCGCGCGCCTCGCTGCGCCCCAGGCCGAGGTCGCGCATGCAGCCGCGGGGCAGGCGGTCGGCGGTGAGCGCGGGGGCGAAGAGGGCCATGCCGGCGAAGAAGAGCAGGATCAACACGCCGGCCACGGCAAGCGGATTGCGCCGGAAGCGGCGGAACCGCTTCGACTCGTACCAGCGTTCCCGCTTGGGGACGTCGCGATCGGGGCTACTCATAGCGAATCCTCGGGTCCACGATGACGTAGGCGATGTCCACGAGCAGGTTGGCCACGGCCATGATCAGACCGATGAGCATTACGAAGGCCAGCAGGGTGGTCACGTCGAGCTGCAAGGCGGCCTTCGCCGCCCACTCGCCCAGGCCGGGAAAGTTGAAGATGAGCTCGATCACCACGATGCCGCCGATCATCCGCCCCAGCATGGGCCCGGCCATAGTGATCACCGGGATGAGGGCGTTACGGCGGGCGTGTTTGTAGATTACCGCCTTCTCGGGCAGGCCCTTGGCGCGGGCGGTGCGCACGTAGTCCTTACCCAGCTCGTCGAGCATGGACGAGCGCATGACCCGCATGATGCCCGCGCTCACCACGATCACCAGCGCGGTCGCGGGCAGTACCAGCCGCTTGAGGGCCTCGTAGGTGATGTCGAGACGGCCATTGAGGAGGCCGTCGATGGTGTACATGCCGGTGTAGCGGTGGAAGTCGCCCGAGGCCAGCTCGATGAGCAGGTTGTTGGGCAGCCGCCCGATCCCGAACCAGCCCAGCCCGCCGTACACCCAGGCCACGAGCCAGATGGCCACCACGAAGGTAGGCAGCGACCAGCCGATGATGGCCACCACCCTGAGCGTCTGGTCAATGAGGCCGTCGCGGTGCGTGGCCGCGATGGTGCCCAGCCAGATACCCACGAGCACGATGGGGACGAAGGCCGCCAGCGCCAGCTCGGTGGAGGCGGGTAGCCGCTTGCGGATGGTGGTGAGCACGGGCTCTTTGGAGATGCGGGAGAAGCCTAGGTTGCCGTGCAGCACCTCTTTGGCCCACAGTTTGTATTGAACGATGAAACCCTCGTCCAGGTGGTACTTCTCGATGATGAGGTCGAGGTTTTCGATTTGTTTGTCCGAGGTTACGAAGGCCGCAGCGCGCTGCTGAGGCGAAAGCAGCTGCATCAGCCCCATGATGATGAGGGAGAGCACGAAGAGTACGACCGGGATTTGCAGCAACCTACGCGCGATGAAGTTAAACATGAAGTTCTCTTTTTTTGAAAGGGCCCGGGCCCGCCACGCGGCGGGCCCGGGGAGCAGGCGTTACTTCTTGGAGATGTCCTTCCAGTAGAAGGCCCCGCTGATCATCGAGTTGTAGTAAACGCCCTCGAGGTTGTCGCGGGTGACGATGAAGGGCGACTGGCGGGGGTAGGGCACGTTGGGGAGCACGTCGTAGGCCATGCGACCGATCTTCTTGTAGATCGCGTAGCGCTCCTCCTGCTGGTCCGGGCGCACCAGCGTACGGGCGTAGTCGATGAGCTTGTCGAACTCGGGGTCCTTGAAGTTCTGGCGCTTGGCCAGCGAGCCTTCGGAGTGGTAGAAGGGGTGGATGAAGTTGTCCGGGTCGGCGTAGTCGGCGCCCCAACCGAGCGGCCAGATGGGCAGCGACTTGGCGCGGGCGGCCTTGAGGTAGTCCGACCACTGCAGCGGCACCACGTCGATCTTGAACTTGGGGTTGATGCTCTCGACGTTGGCCTTGATCATCTCGGCCACCGCCTGGCGCACGGTGTTTCCGGCGTTGTAGGTGATGGTGAGGCGGAAGCCCTTCTCCCAGACCTGGCCGTCCCAGGCCTTCTTGAAGTACTCCTCGGCCTTGTCGAGGTCGAGCTTGCGGATGGGGATGTCCGGATCGTAGCCGGGCCAGGTGGGCGGCAGCGCCATGGTGTACCAGGCGGCGTTGCCCTCGTAGATGTCGTTGAAGATGGCGTCCTGGTCAAGGCTGTAGGCAAAGGCCTTGCGGACGTTGAGGTCGGAGAAGAAGTCGCGCGGGATGCCGTTGCCGTCGAGCTTGCCCGAGCCGATGTAGGGGTTGTTCTCACCCTGGACGTTGAAGTTGAAGAAGACCACGTGGGCGCCCGCCGGCGACCAGTCGGGGTCCGACCAGACCTTGACGCCGTCCATCTGCTTGACCTTAGCGTTGACCGTGGCCCAGTCGTTCACGTCCACCCGGTCGGCGTCGCCGCGGCGCAGTGCCTCGAGGCGGGTGGCCTCTTCTTCCACCGCCTGGACGAGCACGTTTTTGATGGCCGGCTTTTCGCCCCAGTAGCCATCGAAGGCCTTGGCCACAATGTTCTTACCGTCCCACTTGACGAGCTGGTAGGGGCCGGTACCCGAGGCGTGGTTGTGCAGGTAGCCGGTGCGCAGGTCGACGCCGATCCAGTCCTTCCAGTCGTCCTTGGTGCCGCTCCAGGCGCCGTGCTCGATGGCCCACTTGCTGTCCACGACACCCGCCGCGGTAAAGAGCATTTTGGCGAAGAAGGCCACGTCCGGGCCGGCGAGGTTGAAGCGAACGGTGTAGAGGTCGTCACAGACGACGCTGTTGTCAATCTTTTCCCAGTAGGCGTCGAGGAACTTGTCGATCTCTTCCTGCGAGGCGTTCTCGCCCAGAGCCTTCTTGGCCTCGGTCAGGGCGTCGTTGCCGTAGCCGGTGAGGGCGTCGCCATAGAACCAGGCGCCCGAGTCACCCGGCATGGTCACCAGGATGCGCTCGATCGAGTACTCGACGTCGCGGCAGGTCATGGGGTTGCCGGAGTGGAACTTGACGCCCTTGCGCAGGTGGTAGATGTAGGTGAGGCCGCCGTCCTTGACCTCGTAGCTGGTGGCCAGGGTGGGCTCGTACTCACCGGGAACGTCGCGCTTGAAGCTGTAGAGGGTCTCGTAGATGTTCTCGATCACGCCGATGGAGGCCCCGTCGTAGGCCTGCACGGGATCGAGCGAGTCGAAGACCGCGTTCTGCATGTAGACGTAGGTGTCCTTGGGCGTGGCCGCGAGCGCGGCGCCGAAAGCCACCAGCGCTACGGTTGCGAATAGATACTTTTTCATGGTACTCCTTTCGTTATTTATACGGGCCCATGGTAGCACTTTTCCTCGGTCGGCGCAAGGCGGGGGGCGGAAGGATTGCGATGACCACGCGCTTTATTGGTCTTATGCCTATCGCCCCCGAAGGCGCGGGGGCCGCCAAGATGTATGCGCCGCAGCCAAAGGAGCCGCGGCGCATACGGTTTTCGCGGGAAGATCAGCTCTTGGGATCGAGGGCGTCGCGCACCGCGTCGCCCAGCAGGTTCCAGGCGAGCCCGAAGAGCACCAGCATGAGGCTGGGGTAGACCGAGACGTACCAGTAGTCGAAGGGCGTCCCCTGGGCGCTGCCCAGGATGTAGTCACGGGCGAAGCTGATCATCTGCCCCCAGTCGGCGTAGCCGACGGGCGCGCCCAGACCGAGGAAGGAGAAGCCCGAGGCCGCCAGTACGATCGAGCCCACGTCCATGCTGGCGAGAATGAGCAGGGTGCCGATGGCGTTGGGGAAGACGTGCTTGGCGAAGACGCGCATGGGGCTCGCCCCCAGCGCCCGCGCCGCGTCCACGAACTCCTGGGCCTTGGTGCGCAGGATGTCGCCCCGGAAGAAGCGGGCATAGCCCGCCCACCCCACGACCGCCATCGCCAGCATGACCGTGGTTAGGCCGCTGCCGAAGATCACCGCGATGATCATCACGAAGACGAGGCGCGGGAAGGAAAGCATCACGTCGGTGACGCGCATGATGAAGTTGTCCACCGCGCCCCCGATGAAGCCGGCGAGGCCGCCCACGACGATGCCAATCGAAAGGGTGATGCCCACGACCAAGAAGCCCACGTAGAAGGCCGTGCGGGTGCCCCAGACGAGACCGTACATTACGTCGTAACCGCCACCCGAAACGCCCATGGGGTGTTTTTCCGAGGGAGGTTTGGGTAGGGGCGAGAAGCCGTCACGGGGAATGTTGTAGCAGCTCTCTGGCGGCGCCAGCGTCGCCTTCCAGAAGACGGGGCTGAGGGGATTGCGCAGGGTGTCCATCACCTCCGAGCGCTTGATGCCGAGGTCGCGCAGACAGGGACGGGCCGCCGGAATGCTCGCGAGCTGCGGCGCGGTGATGGCCGGGGCCATGAAGGCCACGAGCACGAAAGCGAGGAGGAGCAGCGCCCCCACGATGGCCAGCGGGTTGCGGCGGAAGCGCTTGAAGGTCTTCGAGCGGTACCAGGGCTCGCGTTCGGGTTTCATTTCTTGGGGATTCACGACGCCCTCCTCATTGGAAGCTGATCCTCGGATCGATGATCCCGTAGAGGATGTCCACGACCAGGTTGGCGATGGATACGATTACGCCGGTCAGCAACGCGATGCCAATAACAGCGGGGAAGTCGAGCTGGATCGCGGCCGGCACCGCCCACTGCCCGAGGCCAGGGATGTTGAAGATGATCTCGATGAAGAAGACGCCTTCTAGCATGAAGGTGAACATCAGTCCGGCGATGGTGACGATGGGAATGATCGCGTTGTGGCGCGCGTGCTTGAGGTTGACCACGCGCTCGGGCAGGCCCTTGGCCCGGGCCGTACGCACGTAGTCGGAGTTGAGCACGTCGAGCATCGAAGAGCGCAACACGCGCATGATCTGGGCGCTGGCCACGACCATGTAAGTGAGCACCGGCATCACCAGGTGCTTGAGCCCCGAGAACGTCACGTTGGGCCGCCCGTTGAGGAGGCCGTCAATGGTGATCATGCCGGTGTAGGTCTTGAGCGTGCCCTTGGCGAACTCGATCAGGTACTTGTCGTCGGCGCGCCCGATGCCACAACAGTGGAAGTAGCCGTAGAGCACCGCCAGCAACCAAATACCCAGAACAAAGGTGGGCAACGACCAGCCTGCGATGGCGAAGACGCGCACGAACTGGTCGATGAGTTTGTCGCGGTGCGTGGCCGCGAGCGTACCCATCCAGATCCCGAAGGCCAGCGTGGGGAAGAACATGAAGATGGCGAGCTCGGTCCAGACCGGCAGGCGCTTGCGGATGGTGGTGAGCACGGGCTCGTGCGACTGCTTCGAGTAGCCGAGGTTGCCGTGCAAAACCTGGTTCAGCCAGGTGGTGTACTGGGCCCAGAAGCCCTTGTCGAGGTTGTACTGGCGAATGATCAAGTCTATGTTTTTGGCCTGTTGCTCGGTCCGCACGTACGTAGCGGCGCGCTGCTCGGGGGTAAGGAACTGCATCATCCCGAAGATCAGCAAGGACAGCGCCAGCAAGACGACGGGCAGTTGCAGCAACCCGCGGGCGATGAAGGTGGTCAAAGCTGGCCTCCGAAAAGCTCTTCAGAAAAGTACGGCCGATGTTGCGTTCTTCGTTTATATAGCAGGCAGTAGAGGGTGCATTGCACCCTCTACTGCGCTAAAGGGACTAGGTTGCCACGCTACTTCTTGATGATGTCCTTCCAGAGGAAGGAGCCGGAGCGCATGGGGTTGTTGTAGACGTCCATGCCTTCCGGGGCCATCTTGGTGTAGACGTTCTTGGCCAGCACCATCCACCCGGTCGGCCGCGGCAGCGGCAGCACGGGCACGTCGTCGTGGGCCAGGTAACCAACCTTGCTGTAGAGCTCGGCACGCTTGGCCGGATCGGTAATCGAGCGGGCTTCCTCGATCAGCTTGTCCATCTCGGGGTTGGAGTAGCCGATCTTCTTCGCGAAGTAGCCGTTCGAGTGATAGAAGACGTAGATGAAGTTGTCCGGGTCGGCGTAGCCAGCACCCCAACCGAGAACGAGGGTAGGCAGCTGGCCCTTCTTGTAGGCGTCGAGGAACTGCGGCCAGGGCATGGCCTTGACATTGATCTTGAACTTCGGGTTGAGGGCTTCGATGTTCTGCTTGAGGATCTCGGCCACCGTCTGACGGGTGGTGTTGCCCGTGTTGTAGGCGATGGTCATGGTGAAGCCCGTCTCCCAGAGCTTGCCGTCGTAGGCCTTCTTGAAGTACTCCTCGGCCTTGTCCATGTCGAGGTCGTAGATGGGGATGTTGGGGTCGTAGCCGAGGAAGGAGGGCGGCAGCGCCATGGTCAGCGGCACGGCCTTGCCGAGGTAGACGTCCTGGATGATCGCATCCTGGCTGAAGCTATAGGCGAAGGCCTTGCGGACGTTGATGTCGGTGAAGAAATCGGCGGGAATGCCGTTGCCGTCAAGCTGGCCGGAGCCGATCAGCGGGTTGTCTTCCGCGACGATCTTCTGGTTGAAGAAGACGGCCGAGGCGGCGGCGCCAAACCACTTGTCAGACTCGAGGATCTTGGCGTTGGGCATGCCGCGGATCTGGGTTTCGAGGGTGGCGCGGTCGTTGACGGTGATGCGGTCGGCGTCACCGGCCTTGAGGGCCTGGATGCGGGTGGCCTGCTCGTCCACGACCTTGATGATGATGTTCTTCATCTGGGGCTTGTTGGCGTAGTCCCAGTAGCCGATGAAGCGCTCGGCGTAGACGTCCTTACCGTCCCACTTCACCAGCTTGTAGGCACCCGTGCCGGCGTCGTGGTTGTGGAGGAAGCCGTTGCGCAGGTCCTTACCGGCCCAGTCGTACCAGTCGGCCTTGGTCCCGCTCCACTCGCCGTTCTCGATCGCGTACTTGCTGTCGAGGATCGAGGAAGCGGTGTACATCAGCTTCACGAAGAAGGAGGGGTCCTTCTTGACCAGGTGGAAGGCCACGGTGTAGTCGTCGATGCACTCGACCGAGTTGTCGATGGCCTGCCAGTACTTGTCGAGGTCTTCCTGGCTGGGGTTGTCGCCGAAGTAGTCCTTGGCGTTGACGCCGTCGTAACCGATGAGGCTCTCGGCGTAGAACCAGCCGGCCGAGTCACCAGGGTTGGTGACCAGCAGGCGCTCGATCGAGTACTCGACGTCGCGGCAGGTCATGCGGTTGCCACTGTGGAAGAGGACGTCGCGGCGCAGCTTGAAAGTGTAGGTCTTGCCGTCGTCGCTGATCGAGTAGTCTGTTGCCAGCACCGGCTCGTACTCGGTGATGCTCTCGCCCTTGTAGGTGTAGAGCGTCTCGTAAATGTTCTCCAGGATCGCGCCCGAAGCGGTGTCGTACGCCTGGGCGGGATCGAGGGTGTCCACCTCACCGAACGTCATCTGGACGTACGTGTCGGGGCCGGTGGCGGCGAACGCCAGCGAACCGACCAGACCTAGGGCCAGAATTTTGAGCAAGTGTTTTTTATATGCGCTCCTTTCACACCTTACGGTCGCCAGCAGTATAGCATCCGGTTCGTGAATGCAAATGGGGACGGACTTAGAAAAGGTCGACGGGCTCAGCACCTTGGATTGAATGATGGGCGGCCACTAACTCCAGCACTGCGCCGCCCGTGTGTCGGGCAGGAACACGCGCTAGAAAAGGCACAAGACAGGCGCAGCCCGGTCCATGCCTGGACCGCGCGCGACATCGGTCCCCCGGCTTTGCAAGCGGCGGACCCGCAAACCCGGACTCCTTCGGGCAGCCCACCTTCGAATACGGCGTATGCTGGACGCATGGAAGAAGCAAGGGTCGCGCTGGTGACCGGCGCCGCTAGCGGGCTGGGTCGCGCCATAGCCGAGCGCCTGAGCTGCGAGGGATTGCGGGTGGTGGCGAGCGACCGCGACCCCGGCGGCGCAGCGGTAGCGGAAGCGATTAGGGGCACTTTCGTGCAAGCCGACCTTGCGGACCCAAAGGAAGTCTGGCGCCTGGCGGTGGAGGCCCGCCGGGCCTTCGGCCGGGTGGACGTCCTCGTCAACAACGCCGGCTTCCAGCACGTCGCGCCGCTCGAGCGCTTCCCCCTAGACGCCTGGCAGACGATGCAGCAGGTGATGGTGACGGCCCCCTTCCAGCTGATCCGCTCGTTTTTGCCCGAGATGAAGGAGCGCGGCTGGGGCCGGATCGTCAACATGGGCTCGATTCATTCGACCGTGGCCAGCCCCTACAAGGCCGCCTACGTCACGGCCAAGCATGCACTCCTCGGCCTCACCCGCGCCACGGCGCTCGAGGCCGGCGAGGCCGGGGTGACGGTGAACGCCGTCTGCCCCGCCTACGTGCGCACGCCGCTGGTGGAGCGCCAGATCGAGGACCAGGCAAGGAACCTCGGAATCCACGAGGCCGAGGTGATCGAAAAAGTGATGCTCGAGCCCGCCGCCGTCAAGCGCCTGATCGAGCCCGAAGAGGTGGCCGCGCTGGTGGCCTTCCTGGCCTCGGGCGAGGCCGGGGCGATCACCGGCGGCTGCCTGCCCGTCGACCTGGGCTGGACGGCGCGCTAAAGCACTGCGGCCAGCTGGCCTGTCCCCGGGAGAGTGCTTCCAGGCGCTCACCCCGTATCGGCCGCAGGACCTCCGCCTGCTTGCGCTTCGCCGACCAACGTTTCGTGATCCCCGCTCATGAACACCCCCGCCGCCACCGCTCTACAGCCAGAGGCGGGTCCAGGCTATTCG
>Ga0256833_1000815_pt1 | contig 23666 bp, 13 predicted proteins | sample 356284metaG_FD_190535 | JGI IMG/M metagenome (GOLD analysis project Ga0256833, IMG submission 190535) | Hydrothermal vent microbial communities from Mid Atlantic Ridge, Atlantic Ocean - 356-284 | ecosystem: Environmental > Aquatic > Marine > Hydrothermal vents | place: Atlantic Ocean: Mid... | reverse complement strand
ATTAAATAATTATTGGAATTATAAATATTGGTTTTATGATGAAACGGATCATCATCCATTGCATTCACCCACGGTATTCAATTTTTACAAGCCCGGATTTACACCAAACGGACCAATTGAAGATGCTGGCAATGTCGCACCTGAATTTGAAATATATAATTCAAGAACCAGTATAGGTTTTTCAAGACAAGTTTACAGATGGGTGGAAACCGATAAAATATTGGAAACTTCTTATTATGAAGGTTATGAATATTCATCCCCGGACCTGGCATCTCTAATGGAAACGGCTAAAGACCCGGATGCTTTACTTGATCATTTGGATGTCCTATTAACACAAGGAAATCTAAGCGATTACACAAGACATATAATTAAAAACACTTTAAACGAATACGGGACATCAAATGATGATTTGGATACACGGTTAAAATTAGCCACCTATCTCATTATGATAAGTCCGGATTTTAATATTATAAAATAAATAAATATGAAACGAAATAAATTAAAAAGGAGGGATTTTATAAAAAATGCTGCAATTGCATGTATGGGATTTGGATTATCTCATCCCTTATCATCCATGACAAATCTTAATAAAATAACATCTTTGCTTGCAAAAAATCCTCCATTTCAGGATTACAAAGTCATGGTATATTTTTTCCTTCAAGGAGGTAATGACGGATTCAATACTTTAATGCCTAAGACCGGTACCGCTTATGCAGATTATGCAAATTCAAGATCAAATGTAGCCTTAAGTAACGATGAAAATGCAGGGGGTATGCTTCCTATCGGATCAGGCGATTATGGTATTCACCCCAGCCTTACCGATTTACAAACTCAATATGATAATGGAGAATTAGCTTTTATAAGCAATATAGGAGCCATGATTGAACCTATGACAAAAGAAGAATATAATGCCGGAACCAAACAAATACCCTTAGGCTTATATTCTCACTCGGATCAATTTAAACATTGGCAGACGGGAAAACCTCATATCCGTACTAATATTGGTTGGGGTGGAGAAATAGCGGATCTAATAGGTTCTAATAATTCCAATACAACCATTTCCATGAATATTTCTCTTAGCGGATCTAATATTTTTCAATATGGAAATGATTCTATTGAATTTAGTATAAACCAGGATGGAGCGGTAAAACCCAGCGGTTGGGATTATACATGGGGACATCATCCCCAGCGCAGGGCTGCTACAGACAGCATATTACACGCAGTCTACACCGATATGTACCGTAAAACCTATGCTGATATCTTTAAAGATTCCATTGCAGCAGCTGAAGAGTTTGAAGATGCAATAGATCAAGTTCCTGAATTTTCCACACAATTTTCAGACTTTTATATCTCTCAGCAATTTAAAATGATAGCAAAAACAATTGCTGCCAGAGATACTTTGGGATTTCAGAGACAAATATTTTTTGTTCAATATGGCGGTTGGGATCATCACAATAATTTACTAGATGGTCAAGCGGATAAAATGATTAATGTAAACAATGCAATTGAAGAATTTAATCAGGTTTTGAAAGAAATAGGAATGTTTGACAATGTCGCAACTTATGTGATATCGGAATTCGGCAGGAGACTAACATCCAATGGCAACGGCACCGACCATGCTTGGGGTAGCAATGTCATGATAATGGGAGGAAAAGTTAATGGTGCCAATATTTACGGAACTTATCCTTCATTGGCAATTAACAGCGAAAGATATGTACACAATGGAGCTTTGATTCCTACAACGGCAACAGATTCCATGTTTTCCGAACTGGCATTGTGGTTTGGAGTTGACCAATCCGATTTGACAACATTATTTCCCAATTTGGGAAATTTTCACAATGTAAATGAAATTTCACCATCAAATCCTCCAATAGGATTTATGGATTTTTCTTAATTTAAATTATTTATTATTATGAAACAAGAATTGATTATATCATTATTTTTGTTGTTATTATTACCCGTTTTTTCATATTCACAATGTTTGCCTGACAGACATAGTGCCACATGGTATGACGGATGGATATCTTGCGATCCTACGGAAAACCCAAATGCCGTAAGAGGAAAAACCCACTGGATAAAATATGATCTGGATGATATTTATTATCTGTATGAAATGCATGTCTGGAATATGAATGCACCTGATATATTGGATTACGACTTGAAAGATGTAGTAATCGACATTTCAACCGATGGTACCACCTGGACTGAATTCGGTCAGTTTACTTTTTCGCAAGCTTCAGGAAAAAACAACTACGAAGGAATTGATGAATTAAATTTTGAAGGAGCAAAGGCAAAATATATTTTAATAACCGCTTTGAACAATTACGGAGGCTCTTGCTATGCCCTAAGTGAAATCAAAATAAGAGCAAGAAACCTTTGTAATTCGAATATAATAACATGGAAAGGCGACAATGGTGACTGGGATGTCCCTACCAACTGGTGTGGTGACCAGGTACCTACTATTATGGATAGTGTTTGGATTCCGCCTAATAAAACGGTGCATATCCCAAATACTTATTCTGCAGAAGCTTTATGGTTGGATATTGACATAAATTCATCAATAACTATTGACGGAACTCTAAATGTTTCAGGTAATTAAATTTGAGTGCATATGAAAACATATAAACTGGTAATAACAGGTGCAGGACCTGCCGGCATATCATTGGCGGCAGAAGCCCGAATGTCAGGTTTGAAAGCCGAAGAAATAATCATGCTTGATAAAGCGGAAGCTCATTCATGGGTAATCCGCTCACTTTATCCTGACAAAAAACTCGTAACCGCCAATTATAAAGGAATGCCGGCAATATGTCATGGTGTTATGTGCCTTCAGGATTCTACAAAGCATGATACTATTAACTATCTCGATAAAGCAATTCAAAAAACAGGTGTTGTAGTAAATTATCAAGAAGAAGTACAAAAAATAGAATCTATAGGAACAAAAAAAGAACCTGAATTTATTATCACAACAAATAAAGATAAATATAAAGCAAAAATTGTTGTTATCGCTATTGGAATTTTCGGAAAACCCAATAAACCGGATTACCCGATTCCCCGAAAATTAAAAGACAAAATACATTTTGATATCACATCTTTCAGAACTACAGAAGAAAATATATTGGTTGTCGGCGGAGGTGATTCCGCTTCGGAATTTGCCCAATTCCTGATTGAAATGGGAAATAATGTTACTTTATCTTACAGGAGAAATAAATTTGTAAAAATGAATTCTTTTAACCTTAATAGTTTAAACGAACTTGTTAAGTGCAACAGGATAAATTTACTATTACAAAGTAATATTGAAAAAATTGATATACAAAAAGAAAATAAACCTCTGGTATTTTTCAAAGAAAAAAAATACGGCATAAAAAAATTTGACAGAATAGTTTATGCACTAGGAGGCAGTACTCCTGAAAATTTTCTCAAATCAACCGGTATTGACTTTGTCGGCGATGTTCCTGATGTTAAAGAAGGCGGGGAAAGTACTATTCCGGGACTTTTTGTAGGCGGAGACCTTCTAGCGGGAAAACGTGGAGGTTCTATTTCTCATGCTTTCAACGCATCCAGAAATACCATGGAACAAATATGTAAAAACTATCTCCATTGTCATGTGTCCGAACATTTTAAATATGAAAAAGGAGTGAAATTATAAAATGAAATATTCTGCCTGTCCATAATTTTTTTCATTCAACTATACGAAATTGTGAATTAAAAAAATTTAATGTACATTTGCATAAAAATAATAACAAATGATAAATATAAAATTCGGCACAGATGGATGGAGAGCTATTATTGCCAAAGAATATACCGTTGATAATGTTATCAGAGTTACTGCTGCTGCTGCTCAATGGATGAAACAACGAAATTTCACACGTGTAGTAGTGGGATATGATTGCAGATTTGCAGGTAAAATGTTTAGTGAATATACCGCAAGTGTATTTGCTGCAAACGGAATAGAAGTTTACTTGGACAAAAATTTTGTTTCAACACCTATGGTTTCATTAGGTGTTGTAAAGCATAAAGCAAATCTCGGCATTGTTATTACCGCCAGTCACAATCCCCCGTCATACAACGGATATAAATTAAAATCCCATTTTGGAGGTCCTACTATTCCAAAGGAAGTTGGTGAAATCGAAAATCTTATTCCTGATTATATTCCTGAAATAAATACGGATTTTGATTACCATGTGAAATCGGGAATGATAAAATTCATCGACATGGAACAAATGTATATAGATCATGTATTGTCATATTTTGATATGGATTCTATTAAAAAAGGGGTAGTATTGGCTTATGATGCTATGTATGGAGCCGGACAAAATGTAATAAAAAGACTCTTCCCCGAATCATATTGTTTGCACTGTGAATATAATCCTTCATTCGAAGGACAAGCACCTGAACCTATTGACAGAAATCTTAGGGAATTGGCGGAACTGATAAAAAACATCCCGGAAATAAACTTAGGTCTAGCCAATGATGGTGACGCAGACAGAATCGGTCTTTATGATGAAGACGGTGAATTTGTTGATTCTCATCATATTTTATTGTTATTACTTTACTATATGTATGAATTTAAAAAAGAAAAAGGTAAAGTAGTGGTATCATTTTCCGTATCCAATAAGGTGGAAAAATTGGCCAAGCAATATGGATTGGAATATGAGGTAACCAAAATCGGATTTAAACATATAGCTGAAATTATGATTCATGAAGATGTATTGGTAGGAGGAGAAGAATCCGGAGGTATTTCAGTCAAGGGACATATTCCGGAAAGAGACGGAATCTGGATGGGGCTATTGATTATGGAATTAATGGCTAAAACAGGAAAATCACTTAAAGAATTAATACAAGTGATTTATGAAAAAGTTGGGCCTTTTAAGTTTGACAGGGATGATTTACATCTTGATGAAGCTATAAAACAAGCGGTTGTCATGAAATGTCAAAATGGCGAAATCAAAGAAATAGGAGGACGGCCTATTGTAAAAACAGATACTACTGACGGCTGGAAATACTTCCTTGATGAAGATACTTGGGTTATGGTAAGACCTTCGGGAACAGAACCTGTATTGAGAGTATATTGTCAAGCGCAAACAAAAGACAAAGTCAGAGAAACACTGGATGCCGCTCATAAGGCGTTATTGGGGAAATAATATAAATATAGTTATACAGGCAGAAGCAATTTCAGGGTTTAAAACAGCTTTTTATTCATAAATGGAATCAATGCCAATATAACGGCATGTGTATAATATCCTGTTCTATCTATTAAATCATGAGTTAAGATTCCAACGGAACCTTGTTTTTGCTTTGAATTGCTATGCCCGAATACAATATCATCCGCATCTCCCAGTTCCATTCCTTCTTTAATCAAACTAATAATCTCGAGAGGCAACATAAAACTGCCTGTCCTTGCTTTGCCAATATATTTACCATTATCAATTATTATCCATGCAAAAGCATAATACCGGTCATCAAAATATTCCAATCCTCCTTCAATACCACAATAAAAATCAGCTCCATAAACAAGTTTTTTCGCATTTTTTATTCTATTTAATGCTCCCCTGAATGTTTCACCTACCGACATAGGCTGGTCACTGACATCAGAAGAAACGGATATTCCTTCAAAATCAAAATTTATACCCTTGAAAACTTTTTTAAATCCATGTCTTATCGAATCAATTTTTACCGGATTCTCAGAAGCTATTATTACTTTTTTATTCATCAACAAAATATTTCAATAACCTTAAAAAGCAGGGCTTTAACTACCCCGGTACAAATGTAACAAAATAAAATATTTTTTTTATAAATACTTCTTATTTTGTACTTTTAAACTTAATTTATACCATACCGTTACCAAGATGGTGAAATAGAAAAAGAATTAATTTTTACCTATTCAATGAAAAAAATCTTACATAGTCTTAGCTATGGAAATATTTTTTCAGGACTTGAAAGCATACGTTAACGTGACTTCAAAACCGGCTTTTTAACTCATAATTCACCATTCACAATTCATAATTCATAATTCACAATTCATAATTTATTGCTAAATTTATCTTTTCTCATTTAAAACACCTGTCTGACAAAATAGCACAACCCTGAGACTGGTGACATAATTTTATAGATTTAAACAAAAAAAAGAGCAAACTTAAAAGTCCGCTCTTTTTAATATGAATTACCATGAAAACATTCTTTCTTACATCATTCCCGGCATTCCACCGCCACCCATAGGAGGCATTGGAGGATTATCTTCTTTGATATCATTGATAACAGCCTCGGTAGTCAATAACATTCCTGCAATAGAAGCTGCATTTTCCAATGCTACTCTACTTACTTTAGTAGGATCTATAATACCGGCTTTCTTAAGGTCTTCATATTTATTATCTTTTGCATTGTAACCATAAGAACCCTTATTATTTTTCACTTCATTGATAACAACAGCACCTTCAACACCAGCATTAAGTGCTATTATCTTTATTGGAGCTTCCAAAGCTTTCTTTACTATCTCAACTCCGATTTTTTCATCTTCATTTTCGGTTTCAACCTTATTCAAAGCCTTTAATGACCTAATAAACACAACTCCACCTCCAGGCACAATACCTTCTTCAATTGCTGCTCTTGTAGCATGAAGAGCATCATCAACTCTGTCTTTCTTTTCTTTCATTTCCACTTCAGTAGGCGCTCCTACATACAAAACAGCAACTCCGCCTGCCAATTTAGCCAATCTTTCCTGAAGTTTCTCTTTGTCATAATCAGAAGAAGTGGTTTCTATCTGTTGTTTAATTTGTTTGATTCTGGCTTTTATAGCTTCAGGATCTCCTTTACCGTTTATAATTGTTGTATTATCTTTGTCTATAATTACTTTTTCAGCTGTGCCGAGATGCTCCAAATCGGTATTGTCAAGTTTATATCCTTGTTCTTCCGAAATAACCGTACCTCCTGTCAAAATCGCAATATCTTCAAGCATAGCTTTTCTTCTATCACCAAATCCGGGTGCTTTAACGGCAACTATTTTCAACCCTCCTCTCAATCTGTTTACGACCAATACACCAAGAGGTTGGCTATCCATATCTTCGGCAATTATCAATAAAGGTTTACCGGCCTGAGCAGCTTTTTCCAAAATAGGAACTATATCCTGTACATTGGTGATTTTTTTGTCATGGATAAGAATAAGCGGGTTTTCATATTCGGCAATCATCTTATCTGCATCAGTGATAAAATACGGAGAAAGATATCCTCTGTCAAATTGCATTCCTTCAACCACATCGACATAAGTTTCCGTACCTTTTGCTTCCTCAACAGTAATAACACCGTCTTTTGAAACTTTTTCCATTGCTTCGGCTATCAATTTTCCTATAGTATGATCATTATTAGCTGAAATAGCTCCAACTTGCTCAATTTTCCTGAAATCATCTCCAACTTTTTCTGACATTTTTTCCATTTCCGCAACCACTGCAGCAGTCGCTTTGTCAATACCTCTTTTCAAATCCATTGGATTCGCACCAGCTGTTACATTCTTCAATCCCGCACTCACCATTGCTTGAGCTAATACTGTAGCGGTAGTAGTTCCGTCACCTGCCTGATCTGCGGTTTTAGAAGCTACTTCTTTTACCATTTGAGCTCCCATATTTTCAATTGGGTCTTCTAGTTCTATTTCTTTAGCAACAGTTACTCCATCTTTTGTGATTTGTGGAGCGCCAAAGCTTTTTTCAATAATCACATTTCTTCCTTTTGGTCCTAAAGTTACTTTTACTGCATCTGCCAATGCATCAATTCCTGCTTTTAGATTGTTTCTTGCTTCTGTGTCAAAGCTAATTTTTTTAGCCATAGTACATTTATTTTTTTAGTTAAAAAATATATTCAAATTTTATATGGATTACTTTCCATACATTGTCAATTATATCATATATTGTGCCATTGTATTATTTATGACAAAATTGCAGGTATTTACTTTTTACTTTCTAACTTTAAAAAATATTATTATCATTTTTGCGACTTTTTGGCAATATCGCATTTACTAATGCATTAGCAATACCGGAACTTCTATCGATGGCAGAACTACTACCCTATTGGGAATTAGTGTTAAACCAGTGAAATTGCTTTGCAAAAATCCGTGATTTTATTTTATGAAATAAACTCCAAGATTAATAAATATAAATTATTTTTCGTTAATTGCCGGTAAAACTTGAAAGCATGCGATAGCACGCCTTCAAAGCCGGCTTGAAATTGCTTCACTTCGTTTGAAAATCCCAATGTTTTATATTCAATCTAATCAACAATAATAATTTTACCTGTTTGCAATATCTTTGATGAATTTAATATTTTATAAAAATACATACCGGCGGGATAATTTATATTTACCCTCATTTCCCCTTGACAATTTCTTTTCACAAAAATCCTTTCTCCCTGAATATTGTAAAGTTCAAACTCCCATTTTACTTTTTCATCACCGGATTTGATTGTCAAATAATTTATTACCGGATTATTTATTACGAATTTATTCAAATCAAGCTCTTTTGTATTTGTTGACTGTTTATCAATTATAGAAATATTATCTATCAAGGTATAAGCTCCCTCCACATAAAACGATAATACTATTTTGTTTGACATGTCATTATTAACAGGTATTTCAATATGCTTCATATCTTTATTATCAATCAATAAATAATCCAGTGGACTATCACCTTGATTTACCTGAAGCACTTTGGAATATTTTTTTACCCTTCCGCAAGAACCGATTTTACTCCCTGATATATCAAATACTAAATACGGCTTTGCAATAGTATCAATATCCGTACAAAAAGAAACATCAACGATTTGAGAAAAACCCCGATCTTTTTTATTCACTTTAAAAAAATCTTCAAAAGACAGGCAGTCGTTATTCAAGTTGGTATACCATTTAGACTCGATTTTAAGCCTACTATTCACTATACTAGTATCACATAAAACCCCATCAAAATCAATATTTAGTTTACTTTTATATAAATCATCTCCAAAATCCAATACTTCATCATTGTGCAACGGCTGTTTGATCAAAAACTTTAGAGAATCTTCAAAAACACTAATATGATGGCCATCCGTATTCAGCAAGATTTGTAATGAATAATTATCAATATCTTCAATACTTGATAAATCCATATTTTCTTGTAAGTCCGGGAAAATTAAAAAATCTCCGAAAAAAATATCGCCTCTTCCAAAGGAATATTTTATTTCGTCGTCAGGTGATGAAAAAATTAATGAAACGGAATCTTCTTTTTGAAATTCCCTGCAACCATGATTGACAAACAAAAGATTGATTTTTTCTAAATTTATATATTCATCTTCGCAATCTTTATAAGCCTTAAAATACAATGAGGTATAATAATCTTCATATACATCTCTGAAATTTATACTGCCGATATCCAAAAAATTTTCAGTTATGGTATCCTTGATTAAATTCATATTTATCAATAATGCAAAATAATTGTTTTTCAAATTATATCCTGTCGTATCGATATTTAAAACAAAAGAGAATGAAGAGTCTACAAGCAAGTCATTTTCCAATATCTTTTCAAAATAAAAAGTATCATAAATCACTTCTTTAGCAAAGAACCCTCCGGTGTCAATTAAATTCTCACTTTTGACGGTAAGTTCGATTTTAGTATCTGCCGGAATAGCTTTTTTATTATTGTTTATAAAACGTATTTCCATTTCGGGCAGTTCATCTGCACAGAAAAAAGAAAATAAACCGGATTTATTGTTATAAAGAATATTAAAATCAATTTTTTCTTTCTTATTTTCATTATAGTTCAATTCCTTAGGGATACCAACTGCTTTCCACGCTTCTATTACGCTATTCATTTCCGGCGAGGTATTGCCATAAAGATCGGAAACCGATTCAACGGAATATTCATAAGCATCACCGAAATTGGAATTTTCCGTCAGATAATTCGTTTGCATTTGATAGACTATATCCAGCGCCTTATCTATGCCGATAGCTTCAACATCAAAAGTATCCTTACCTTCGTTTATACCACTACCACCTTGAGACAAAAGATAAAACCAATAATTCAAAATACTGCTATTACTATGAACTCCACCGTTGTCAAAAAAATCAGTTGACCAATATTTCCCATGATAATAATTCGGATTTTTAAATAAATGCGGATCTTTCATTGAGCGGAAAGGCTTTACGCTATTATTTCTCGTGATTCTGGTTCCGACAGTCCATCTGAAATTTGTACTATCAGAATGATATTCCAAAGATTCGCCGAAAATATCACTCAGGGATTCATTCAATGCACCCGGTTCGTCTTTATACACAAGATTGGACGTAAAATCAGTCATACCGTGTGTAAATTCATGCCCTACAATAGCCATTGTAGTCAAAGGGCTATAATTTGTACAATCTCCAGCTCCAAAAGTAGCGCTATTACCATCCCAGTAAGCATTGACATAAGATTTGATATTGACATTGGCAGTAAGAGGAAATCCGTTTCCGTCTATACTGTTTCTCTGAAATTTGTTCATCAAAAAATCATAATATGCTTGTGTGCAGTACAGGGCATCAATAGCCGATTGTTGTCCTTCATCTTCAAATTCCCAATAATTATCATCATCATAAAATTCTATTGAATTATTCCATTTATCCTTAATAAAAATACCGCTCCCTCTATCCAAATCTTGCATTACAAACCTATCCGGAGCAATCGAATCCGTATCAAATTCCACTTCTCCATAATAAATACTTTCCCCTTTACCATGTGCATGAGACGTACAAATCATATCATAAGAAAGTATTTCTTCACCTGTATCAGCATCGATATAAATACGTTTTTTCAAGGGGTTTGTCATATTGTTATTTTCGACTAAAACACTATATGCAAGTTTATAATTTTTACTGAAATCAGGATAATCATTGTCTATAATGCACAATTCAATTTCCGGTACATATAGAGATTTCAATTTTTCAAAATTTATATTTTCTATGTTTCTATCAGCAATTTTTCCAAGTACAATAATTTTTGCAATACCTGCAACTCTGCTCTCTTTTAAAGTAGGCATAGTATTTAATTTGATATCGGGATAAAGCGAACCAGTAGATTTATATACCATATCGTGTTTTGAATGTAATATGTAAGTACCACCAACGACTTTTATTCCTTTATAATATTGTTGATATTTGGAGTGAACAATATTATTTTTATCAACATTCCGGCTTTTTAAAACCATTGTAACATCTTTATTAAGTCCTAAAGATTGTTGTTTTTGCAGAAAAAAATCATCTTCACTTATAATACTATTGTGATGTACTACTTTGTTGGTGTAAAACAAAGGTTGAATTTGAGAAAATAAAAATGCGGGTAAAATAACGAAAAGGAAAGTAAGTGATTTCATAGCTAAAATATTTTATTTATAATATATTTAAAAATTTTCAACCGATTTAAGTCTCCGGCTACAATATATTGCCTTGCCTAAACTTATTTTGTACTATTAAATTTGAAATCCCATTTAAAGCATACTCTATTTTGGAATTTCCTAATTTACAAATTTATACATTTCTGCTTACTGTCTTCTGCCTTTTAAACTTTGAACTTTATATTATCAAGATGTATTATGTGTATATTTCGCTACAATATAAATAAAATTAATTCCTTGCCTTTACTTTCCCCGACAAATAATAACTGCAATAATCTCCCGTTTTTATATAAAACAAGTATGCTTTTTTCTTAAATAACGGTATTTCTCATGAGTTCGCTGCCATTAATAAAAAAAATTATTTTATTTCCATTTCTCTAAATTGGTATCTGTTTGTTTTATTTTCTTTATCAAAACGCAATCTTGTGACTACATCAGTTAGTTGCTTTTCGATATTTTTTGTTACTCTTCTCATCGCTTGTTTAAATTGATAAGTTTGTATGTCATAATCAGAGTATTTATTTCTTTTGTTCCAATCTATATCAGGTGGTTCAAATATAAATATCATCTCATTCAATATATCAATCAGGAACTTTGTTTCAACTCCGCTTTTACTCCCATATCTTTTTATCTGATTATAAATTTGTTCCGGCGTGGCAAAGGGCCAATTCATTTCTTTGTCTTTGTGAAGGTATTTATTTAAAAATGCACCTTGGATATTGTGATTGTGAATAACAATACTTTCTAAAATCAATGTGTCCAAAGAAACCAAACTATCCGTATCAAAAGCCTTTTTTAATTTTTTTACCAATCGAAATGTTTTGTACGAATATTGTTTTTTCAGAATTTCTCTTGTAGTATCGGTAAAAGTGACTCCATACAATTTTGTAGATAAATCCAATCTCCTATCAATAAAATCAAATTTCTCCCTGTTTTTTGAGTAATATATGTTGTTTAAAATACTTTTATCCACCGGTGTTGTTTTAAACAGTATAAAAGTCAATAAGATATAGGCTACAACAGAAATAGAAACCCAGTACCCCGACCGGAACATTAAACGCAAATAATTCCAATTGAAAAAGAAAATAAAGATGGGAAGTAATAATAATATTATCCAAAATTCCTTTATAAAATCGAGGTGTTTATCATATCCAAAACCTGTAAATAGAACAAAATACAAAGTTGAACCTATTCTTAATATAAGAAAAATTATAACAAAAATCATCATATAGATATTACCCACAGCAAACATTCTGTAATATTGTTTTTTAATATCCTTTCTCCCTGTCAACCAGACAATAACTGTCAAACCAAAAGCCAAACTAACGGACAAAGCGGCAAAAAACAAGTCATAAATCATAAATTCTTTAGTGGAAAGTATCAAAGGATTCCTAATAAATGTCAAAAACCGGAATGACTCCCTTGCATAATTAAATAATATATTAAAAACGAAAGCGGAAAAAACACCAAGTAATATTCCTGTCCAAAATTGAGTTCTACCAATTTTTTTAATAGATATTTGCGGTCTTAAAAATCCTTTAGTAAGCATAAGCCTCAAAATTAATACATAAAGATAAACAAAAAAAATCAAAAAATCAATTATTTGTGTGCGGGCAAGCATTCTGACATTATTTCAAATATGCCCTTACCCATCTTAATTCCTTGAAACTTGTTTCTACAGGACACTCATTTATGATTTCGGTCAATGATTTTTCTTTGTGTATTTGCATAAATTTGATCAATTCTTTCAAGTGTTCTTTTTCAATCAATTCATTAATATCCACACTACCATCTTCAATCCACCTGGTCATATGACTTTCGATTGTTCCTATTTTCAACCCTCTAAGTCTTGCTATATCCTGAAGAGTTTTCCCTTCTTTGTACATCTGCAGGGTGATTTTATAGGTTTCCCCTTTTACCTGTTTGGGTTTAGAAATTTTATTTTTATCCTTTTTATCGTTTTCCAATAAAGACTTACCGGTGAAAATCTTATTATCCCTAAATTTCAACTGATACAATTTATTGATTATAGCTTTAATTTCGGATAAGACTTCACGCAATAACCTGATGTATTTTCTTGAATTTTTCTTTATTCTGTATTCGTTTATATGAACTTGCACGGGAAGAAAAAATTCCGAATGAAAATTATCTGTGAAATACCGGATAGCTTTTTCAGTCCGGGCAATAATATGATCATCGTTGGTACCGGATTTAAACAGCAGAGATAATTGGTTTCGAAAAGAGTCACTTACTTTTTTTAATTTCATAAACTCTTTTTCAATTTTATTATATTCCAACATTGCATTGCCTTGACCCTGTATTTCACCTTCTATAATTATTTCTTTCCAAAATAATAGTACTTCCTCTAAATAATCAAAATTGAAACTACGGATTAACCTGTTATTATCATATTTAGTTTTTTCCAATTCCAAAATTTGTTCTATATCGCTTTCCAATTCAATATTTTGATGATAATCAAGAATGCTTTTGTCTGTGATAATATTATTGGAATTGACTTTTGAACTTAAAATCAATCCATCCAAAGAACGACATCTACTCAAAGCAACATACATTTGTCCGGGAGCAAAAGTACGGCTGAGATCAACATTTACTTTATCAAAAGTTAATCCCTGACTTTTGTGCACGGTTATTGCCCAAGCCAATTTGAGAGGATATTGAATAAATACCCCTTCCTCTTTTTGCTTTATAGTATTTGTTTCTTTATCGATGGTATATTTCACCTTTTTCCATTCTTCTTCATCAACATAAATAGTTGTATTTTCCTCAGGAAATTTTACTTTTATGGTTTCATCGTCCAAATAATCCACTATTCCTATTTTACCATTAAAATATTTTCCTGAGGGATCATTACGAACAAACATAACCTGTGCTCCTTTTTTCAATATAAGAGTTTCGGAAACAGGAAAAGAATATTCGTTAAACTTCCCTTTGACTTCTGCTTGGAAATAATATTCTTTACCGGGCAATTCTTCCAGTCTTTGGTTATTGATATTATCAGCTTTATAATTGTGAGTGGTTAAAGTAACAATACCTGCATCTTGCTTATTTAGTAGAAAATTTTTATTTAATCTGTCAATATCCTCTCTTCTTTTTTCACCATTACGAATGTTATTAAGAAGCCTGATAAACTTATTATCTTTTTGTCTGTAAATAGTTTTCATCTCGATAATAACCGGATTTGATTTTTTCCAAGCAATAGATTCAAAAAAGTACAAATTTTTATAATAATTGTTTAATACGGGTAAGACTTCTTCTTTGACAATAGGAGATAGCTGAAAAAGATCACCTATTACAAGTAATTGTACTCCACCGAATGGATTTCTATTTTTGCGTACAAATTGTAAAACATAATCCACCGCATCTAATAAATCTGCTCTTACCATACTTATTTCATCGATTATTAGCAACTCCAAAGATTGAATTATTTTACGTTTTTCTTTACTAAGTTTCAAACGTTTTGCAAGTCCATATCTATTTGTAAATAAATTAAAATCAACAAAATCATTGGAAGGAATAAAGGATGTCAAAGGTAAATTGAACATAGAATGAATAGTAACACCTCCGGCATTTATCGCAGCTACTCCGGTAGGAGCAACGATTATAGTACTTTTATCGGTCTTGTCAACAATGTTTTGTAAAAAAGTAGTCTTTCCCGTTCCGGCTTTACCTGTCAGAAATACATTTCTTGCAGTATTTAATACAAATTGTTCCGCTATATATCTTTCGTGATTCTGCATTTATTAATATATTTTATCTTTTGCAATTACTAAAATAGAATTATTTTGGTTGAAAAATTGTATTTCCCATTCCAAAGAAACCTATTTGGGCGAATATTATATTGCAAATATGACCGATTAAATCAAAAACACTCGTAAATTAAACGTTTAAAATCGTTTATATTCGTTTGAAAACGGTTTTAGTGAAGATATTATAAATTAAGTTCTCTTTTCAAGTATTTGCCGGTATAGCTTTCTTTACTTTTTAGTATATCCTCTGTCATTCCTTGAAAAACCACATTTCCACCATTTATTCCTCCTTCAGGACCGAGATCAATCAGATAATCTGCAGATTTGATGATATCCATATTGTGTTCGATCACCAATACTGTATTTCCACGTTCCACAAGTTTATTCAACACATCAATCAAATGTTTTATATCTTCAAAATGAAGTCCTGTTGTAGGTTCGTCAAGTATATAAAGTGTTTTACCTGTATCTTTTTTTGAAAGTTCTTCCGCCAATTTAACCCTTTGCGCTTCGCCTCCCGAAAGAGTTGTCGCCTGTTGTCCCAAGGTGATATATCCCAAACCTACATCGAGAAGTGTTTTAAGTTTTCTTTTCAAAGCGGGTACTGCTTCAAAAAAATAATGTGCTTCTTCTACTGTCATATTAAGAACATCGGAGATTGTTTTTCCTTTATAAAGAATTTCCAGCGTTTCCCTGTTGTATCTTTTACCTGCACAAGTTTCACAATCCACATATACATCGGGTAAAAAATTCATTTCTATTTTCATCTTACCGCTTCCCTGACAAGTTTCACACCTTCCTCCTTTCACATTAAAAGAGAATCTTCCCGGTCCGTAACCTCTAATCTTTGCATCGGGAATCATCGAATAAAGTTTTCGTATATGAGTGAATAATCCTGTATATGTTGCAGGATTTGATCGTGGAGTTCTGCCGATTGGTTTTTGATCTATTTCAATAACTTTATCAATATTTTCTATTCCTTTTATTTCCTTTACAGGCAAGGGTTTTTTTATACTACGATGAAGTTTTTGACGTAGAAAAGGATATAAAGTATCATTAATCAAGGTTGATTTACCACTTCCGGAGACACCTGTGACACAAATAAAAGTACCGAGTGGCAATTTTACATTTATATTCTTCAGATTATTGCCTGTAGCACCTTTAATCTCAAGGTATTTTTTATTTCCTTTGCGCCTTTTTGCAGGGATTTCAATTGATTTTCGTCCACTAAGATATTCAGCTGTAATACCTTTTTCATTTATAAAATGTCCCGGAGTACCTTGGGCAATTACCATACCTCCGTGTTTTCCTGCACCGGGTCCCAAATCAAACATATAATCCGATTCAAGCATTATCTCTTTATCATGTTCCACGACAATAACCGTATTGCCTATATATGTTAATTCTTTAAGAGCTTCTATCAGTTTTTTATTATCTCTCGAATGCAAACCAATACTCGGTTCATCCAGAATATATGTAATTCCTGTCAATTTCGAACCGATTTGTGTAGCCAAACGGGTTCTTTGAGCCTCTCCACCGGACAATGTACGAGTAGGACGATTTAGATGCAGGTATCCTAAACCTACCTGAAGTAAAAAGTCTACTCTTGTACGTAGTTCCTTTAGTATTTCTTTAGCTATGGATTTCTGTTTTAGAGACAGTTTTTTTTCGAGACCACCAAGCCATTTTTGTAAATTGCTTAAATCCATTTCAGCTATTTGACCGATATGTTTATCATCAATTTTGAAATGCAATGATTCTTTTTTCAGACGATACCCCTCGCAATCAGGACATTTGATAACAGACATATATTCTTCTGTCCAGGATCTAATTTTCTCCGACCCGGTATTTTCATACCAACGTTTTATCATATTTACCAGTCCTTCGAAAGCGAGATTATATGTATATTCCGTCATTCCAAAATTAAAATCGTATTTGAAATCTTCATTGCCTCCATATAATATCACATCGAGAGCTTCCTTTGATATATCTTTGACCGGAGTATCAAAATCAAATTTATATTTTTTTGCAATGGCTTTTAGTTGTTTAAAAGTCCATGTATCCCTTACTTCTCCAAAAGGAGATATACCTTGTTGGTTAATTGATTTATTATAATCCGGAATCACTTTTTCCATATCAACGGTATTGACGGTTCCCAATCCCTTGCAGGTAGGACAAGAGCCGTAAGGTGTATTAAAGGAAAAAGAATTGGGGGAAGGTTCTTCATATGAAATTCCTGAATCGGGACAAATAAGACTTTTACTAAACGGATGTGTTTTTCCTGATTCAATATCGGAAATAAATACAAGATTATCCCCGAGTTTCATTGCTACTTCAATAGAAGATGAAAGCCTTTGTCTCTTGGACTTTGTTACTTTTATTCTGTCAATAACAACTTCAATATCATGAGTTTGATATCTATCTACTTTGAAATTCGGTTTTAACTCTATTATCTCACCGTCAACTCTGGCTTTTGTATATCCTCTTTTTCGTATTTGGTCAAAAAGCTCGCGATAATGCCCTTTTCTACCTCTGACCATAGGAGCCAGAACGGCTATTTTCCTGGCTTCAAATTCATTGACAATAACCTCAATAATTTGTTCTTCAGTATATTTTACCATTTTTTTACCGGTAACATAAGAAAATGCTTCGCCGGTTCTGGCAAATAAAAGACGTAAAAAATCGTAGATTTCGGTAGTTGTACCAACTGTAGAACGAGGATTCCAACCGGTAGACTTTTGTTCTATAGATATTACGGGGCTTAATCCCGTAATTTGTTCCACTTCCGGTCTCTCCATTTTGCCTAAAAACTGTCTTACATAGGTTGAAAAAGTTTCCATATACCGGCGTTGTCCTTCGGCATAAATAGTGTCAAAAGCAAGAGAAGATTTACCACTTCCACTGATACCGGTAATAACCACAAGTTTATTTTTAGGAATTTCAATATTAATATCCCTAAGATTATTTTCTCTGGCACCAATCACCGATATATTAGACTTCTTCAATTGCATAAATTCAATAAAAATCAGATTACAAACATGACAAATGCACAAAGATACGGTTTATTTTCATTCTATTTCTAAAAATTGAGATGAAAGGTTGACTCTCTTCTTAAAATCTTTTATCTTTTTTGAATCCTCAACCTCTGCCTCTTCTCGTTTCTTAAAGATTTTGTTTTCAAAAGATAGTTGCACGAAAGAGGAGAAGAGGAAATTTGCGCTTAGTCATTATGAAAGAAGTTTAATCTTATCCGGATTCGTTTAATTTACGGAATTTAATATAAGGATAAAACATAACGAATTATTTATGTGATATATGTTTATTAAACCTTAGTGGCTAAAACGACAGTCGATATCGCCATTTAGACTCTTAGTGACAAAATAATCCAAGCATTATCCAGTTTGTTTTGATTAAAATGAAATTCTGCCCTTTGGTTCATAATACAATTCTTCGGATTTCTTTCTGTCAAATTTTATTGAAAAAGATATTGTAGGTATTATAGGCAAAAATGATCGCTGTACCATTTTATAAGTAAATCCCGTTACTTTGTTGTCTGCATCATATACCGGTTCTGTCACAGGGAACAGTCTCATCGCATTTGCTCTATTGTAAACATTATAGATACTAAATTGAAGTGTTTTGCTATTTTTTCGCTTCGATATCCAGGTTTTTGAAAGACTAATATCCAATCTGTGATAAGCTGACATTTTACCATTGTTTTTAGCACCGAAAATAAATTGCGGCTCGGGAATGCCGTATTCGTCCGATGCCCATTCCGGATAATATGATGCCGTAGGCACTGTCACTCTATTGCCGGTATGATAAACCCAGTTAGCAGATAATTTCCACTTTCTTGTCAATTGATAATTTGCTACCAAGGACAATTCATGTCTTCTGTCGAAAGCGTGAGGATACCATTTGCCGTTATTCAATCTATCGAATTTTCTATAATTCCAAGAAAGCGAATACGCAATCCAGCCGCTAAATCTACCTGATTTTTTGTGCAAAAACAGTTCCGTCCCGAAGGCTCTACCCTGACCGTTGTTGGCAACTATTTGATACAGACTATCGCTATTGGTAAATAACAGCATTGTCGATATACCTTCCCTCAATTCGACCAAACCGTTCATTTTTTTATAATACGCTTCTAATGAAAAGTCAATATTTTCGTTTGCATACGTCTTGTGTAGCCCCAAACCAAAATGCCACGCACTTTGTCCGGGCAATCTGTTTGTAGCCGGCAACCACACATCAAACGGTAGTGTGACTTGCGTTCCTGTAGTCCAGTTTACGTATTGACTCATTTTGCTAATACCGAATTTTAAGGCATAATCATTTGGCAGATTATATTTGAAACTAAGTCTTGGCTCCAGGCTGAATTTCATTCCGGGCTTTAGTGATACTGCCGACAATCTCAATCCGAAATTGGTACTCAAATCATCTGTAATTGAAACTTCGTCTTCGGCGAATATAGCCGCTTCAAAGTTATTGTATTTCAATTTTCTTTTGATGTCGGTTGAGTCTATTTTATTGACTGATGATAAATCAATGGGTACGAAATTGTGTTTGATGATGTCAAATCCTGTCTTGATATAATGTTTGTTTTTATATAAATAATTTAGATTCATTTTTAGACCCAAATCATTTAATCCTGTTTTATTACTAAATTTGAAATCCTTTCTGTATTCCTGAGAATAATATTTTTCAAATGCCAGTGTTTTTTGGAAAAATCTGGAATGATAAATGATACCATTGAAAAACAGATTTGGAGAAAATTGCTTGTAATATCTCAAAGTAAAAGTCCTGTTTCCCCAATCCAGACTACCTCCGGATACGTCTTTTGAACCGATAGACGATTTGTCTTTTTGGGCAAAATTATCCACTCCCTGATAGTAACTGAAAAACAATTTACTTTTATCTGTGAGTTGGTAGTTGATTTTTGCATTTACATCCAGCATCCTGTAATTAAAATATGCAGTTGATTTACCTGCATTATACAATAATTTCAATGGTAGAGTAACAATATCAAGATAAGAAGACCGGGCTGAAAACATAAAAGACATTTTTTTATTTATCGGTCCTTCTACCAACAGCCTTGAAGCTAAAATCCCGAAACCTGTCTCAACTCTAACTCTTTTCTTGTTTCCCTCTTTCATTTTAATATCGATAATACTACTCAATCTACCTCCATATCTCGCAGGAAAAGATGATTTCCAGACATCGAAATTTTTAATTGCATCACCATTGAAAACAGATACAAAGCCAAAAAGATGAGAAGGGTTATAGACGGGAGCATCATCTAGCAAAATATAATTTTGATCCGGGGAGCCACCTCTTACAGACAAACCTGTCATACCTTCAATACCGAGTTTTATTCCCGGAGTGAGCGATAGGGTTTTCATTATATCAAATTCGCCAAAAACCATTGGTAAAGACTTGATATTTTCAATATTCAAACCTACTTTTCCCATTTCAATATGGTCTTGGAGTTTGCTGCTCTCTTCTTTATTCCCAAAAATCACTACTTCATCCAAAGTCATCCGAATCAACTCAAAATCCTGTGATAATTCTTTATCAATATCAATTGTTGACGAAAGAGTATTATATCCCACGTAAGATATTTTTATTTTGTGTTTGCCTTTAGGCAAAGAGATATTATAAAATCCATAGGCATTGGTAGTCGTACCTTTTTTTAATTCCGGAAAATATATATTGGCACCTATAATGCTTTCTCCAGAAGATTTATCAAACACATATCCGTTTAAGATGTATTGTGAATACATATTTAGAGATAAAATGTTAAAAAAGATTATATATAATATGTTTTTCATCTGTTTTGAGTTTTTATTTTAATTTTACAATTAAGCTATCCTGATTACTTAATATGAAAATCCCATATCCACCTTCTATATTGGAAAAATCAGCAGGAGGATTGCTTACAAAAGGAAGAGGATTGCCATAATATTCTTCAAGATCCATTCCGGACTGACACATTTTTTCGGATATGGACGAATACGTACCCAATACAATCTTGATGCTATCCAATTCTTCCAATTTAAATTCAGGAACATAAATGGTTTTATCCGTTTCCAAAATATATTTATTGTCATCTGTTTTTTCAACACAGGCATTGTCAAGAAGATTGAAGCAATTATCACATTCGATAAAGTCACTTTTTGAAGATAAAAACAAATAATCTTCATATTCTTGACCATTTGCATAATAATAAAATGTAATATCATTATAGGGAAAAGCGGAGGATTTTTCAATAAGAATTTTAAGATCTATTTTTATGCTATAAGAATATGTAGTGTCTTTTCTTTCCCATGTTTTTACTATTTCCGCGTCTAATAGTTTTGCAGCGACGGCAACTGTATCAGCAGTGCTTTTCATGTCATGCCAGCCGGGCTTTTTTACTGTTAGGTTATATACACCACCTTCTTCCAATAATATACCGGATACATAATTTCCATCTCCTGAATTCTTCATTGTATCTATCACATTTCCAGATTTGTATATTTCGATAATCGCATCGTTAATCAATAAAGAATCAGGATTTTGTACTTCTGTCAGAGGAGGGAAAGTTTTTGTTACAAAAGCAGTTAAATGATGATTCGCCTGTCCACCGGCAATGACCACCATTTTGCTTCCTTCAAAATCGAGTTTGTACTCCACATCTTTGATACAGGAACTAAAAATAAGGATAAAAGCAAAAAATAAAAGCCCAAAATACTTCATATATGATATTTATATTTAATAACGAAATTAATAAAAATATGCTGCCATTTTAAAATAAAATCAAAAATGACAGCATAAAAATTTATTTAACACAAACAGTTAAACCGCTTGTGGTCTTAGTTTCCTCACAAACTAATTTCTTTTTGCTCCAGGGCCATTTTCTCTTATATTTTTTTCTCGTATGTTTAAACCCAAAAGTAGCGCAGAATTGGTCAGAATGATCTACGCTAACTTTAAGGCCTTCATTATTATTAATAGTTATTCCTACTTGACATTGAATAGTGCTAGTATTATTTTGGTGTATATGCCAATTTTCTTCCGGCCAATAACCAGACATATTGAATGGAAAATATGGATAATCTGTTTCCAGTGTTGGACATCCTGTTAGATTTGCAGTTTGTACATTAAATTCACAAGTACACTCAGGATATCTTTCTTCATGTGTAAAAGGATCTTGCCATTGGACAGGTTGAGCAGATGGATACAAGTAAACTGTTCCGCTAAGAACAACATCCATCCAGTCAGCCTTTACCCTCCAGGCAATTCCTCCAGCTATATTTTTTCGGTATAATCCGGCATCTCCCCAATATTTTGACACATACCAATTTGAGAATGAAAATGTATAACCATTGTAAACACCTGCTTCATATATAAAACGATATTCATCGTCACACAAAGAGTAATCAAATCTTTTTTTATTCTCTTCCCAATAATCACACCCATTTCTATATTCGATTGAGATTTTATTTCCGGTTATTTTATCAACATTTTTAATGTCTTTCAACAATAAGATATCTCTTTCTGTAAAATCATCCAATTTTATTTGAGTTCCATCATCATAGACTTTTATGAATTTTCCGTTTATAATTATTTCAGCATCTGTATTCATTAACATACGCATCAACCTGATTTTTACGGGTATGTTCCGTGGATCTAAATTATCATCATCCATATTTGTTTGCAACCATAAATTCTCAAGTTCTTTGTATTTGTTTTGAAGAGATTTGAATCCTTGGAAATGATCGGAGAACTTATCTGAAACATAAAACCAATTAATATCTTTCATTTTCACTTCAATATCTGTCGTGTCAGTGGGTGCATCACTCAAATATTGAGCTTTGTAGGAATCATACCATGTATCTATGGCTCTCATGTATTCATTATAAGCACTATCTAACAAATACACATTGCTATTACTATCAACAGTTAAAATTCCATTATTATTATTTAATTTTGTATAATCAATGGCTGCTAAAATATTATCAACAATTTCAGTATTGATAGATAAAGACTCTCCATTTTTGAACGGAGCAATTTCTTGTGAATTTACCGAATTTTCCCTTTCTTCTATAATGTTTAGTAGCTCGGTATCATGATTTGCCTTCTCGCACCCACTAAAATACACACTCATACCAATAATTGATATGAAGAATATCGCAATAGGTAAAACTCTGTAATTTAGCCGATTAGCTAAATGGGGGGGGGGTAAATGTTTTTCTAAAAAATTTTGTTTTTTTCATAATTAAATGTTAAAATGTTATATATCAGTAAAGTGTATCGCAAATATTGTACCAAAATCTTCCACCATCCCCGATATCTTTCATCAGATCCTCGATAGTATCTCTCTACAATTGCACTTTTATCATATAGTTAAATATCATATTGAGAACCTCTTGTTTATAAGTATATAATAATTACTACTAATTTTAAAGCTGTTTTTAGATTAGCCAATCTTTTCATTATCCTTGATAAGTATTTCAACTAAAATATTCATATTAT
>Ga0256833_1000814_pt1 | contig 23677 bp, 26 predicted proteins | sample 356284metaG_FD_190535 | JGI IMG/M metagenome (GOLD analysis project Ga0256833, IMG submission 190535) | Hydrothermal vent microbial communities from Mid Atlantic Ridge, Atlantic Ocean - 356-284 | ecosystem: Environmental > Aquatic > Marine > Hydrothermal vents | place: Atlantic Ocean: Mid... | reverse complement strand
TGCCTGGCCGAGCATATCCCTGTTCCCCATCTCGAACTTCGTTATCTTGGGCTGTGGTATACCGTGTATGTACTCCCTCCTAGTGTAGGGTGGGCCGGAGAAGTGAGTATAGCACCTGGCCGGCCTCAGCGGCATGCCTTCCGCACACCCCCAGCACCCGCCCGCTGGGCAGGGGATTTAAGCTAGCCTCCAGGCTTTCGGACGACCACGATGGTGGCCCAGAGGTCGCCATGTCTCACCCTACGCGTGTGCTCCACACGCAGGCCAGCATTGCCTGCCAGCCTCTGGATGAGTGCCCCCTCCGTTGTTATGAGCGCCGCCCGCCCCCCGGGGGATAGAGCCTCGGCTAGGGATGGCACGAAGTCACGGTATAGGCCTCGAACGGCCGACGGACTGCCCAGCCTTATGCCGTACGGTGGGTTTGACACAACCACGTCGATGGAGGATCTGCCTAGTAGCTCGTGAATACTCCTGGCGTCTCCGACTAGGAACTTGACGCGGCGGGAAACCCTGGCCGCGGCCGCGTTCATCTTCGCGCCCTCTATATGGGCGGCATTCTTGTCCATGCATATTATGCTGGACTGGACGAAGGTGAGGGCCGCCTCTATCGCAACCGTGCCCCCACCGCACATGGGGTCAGCTATAACCTCGCCGTCGCGGGCCTGGGCCAGACGGAGCATGACATACGCTAGGGTCGGCTTTAGAGCCGCCGGGTGATCGTATACTCTAACACCCCTCCTATGCAGGGATCTAGACCCCGACAGTGAGACCCCGAGGTAAAGCGTGTCTTCTATCAGGTGCGCCTCGATCACGATGGAGGGGGATGAGAGTCTTACACGCACGCTTCTCCCCTCGGCGAGAGCCGACCTGGCTATCGAGTCGCCCACCACCCTCGCTATATCTGGGGAGTGGAAGGAGTGGTTGCCAGCGCGTATAGCGCGGACTGCGAACGTAGCGCCGTCGGGGATAAACCTGTGGAGCCCGCTTTCGAGGGCGGCTCTACCTATCTCATCGAGCCCCTCGGGCCCCGGGCTTATCCCTCGGGCTACTCGGTGCAGCAGTATGGCGGAGTGGATCGACCTCATAGAGTAGACCCGCTCCAGCGACCATTGGGGGATGCTGGCGACCACTCTGCCGTGGCCCCTTCTAACGTCGAGGATTCGGGTAGCGTAGAGTTCCTCCTCGGCTTCGAGTGCCATAACGTCCTCGGTGCCAGGGTTGCCAGTGAGGAGCACCTGGTAAGTTTCAGCTGTCGGCGGTGCCACCCTGCACACCCGGCTCCTGTGAGAGGCGTCTCCAAGCTCTCGACATTATATAGAGTAGGCTCCTAACCTCCTCCAGGCTTGCCTCGGCCCGTGTTAGGACAGCCTTGAAGGCCCTAGTGGCCTCTTCCTGCTTGTGCGGGGCCACGAGCCCGGCGATGCGGGAGAAGTAGTCGATCAGCAGCATCTTTTGGTGGGGGTCTGGCTGCGCGCGGGGCCTCCAATGCCCTGAAATCCTCGCGTGGAAGAGTTCGTAGAGGATTATCGCGGTGGCGTTTGAAAGGTTCAAGGAGGGGTAGCGATCGCTCGTCGGGATATTAACTAGCACGTCGCACTTCGAGATCTCCTCCCGTGTAAGCCCCGTGCTCTCCCTGCCCATAACTACGGCTACCAGGTCTCTCCCAGCGGCTAGCCTAGCTAGCTCCCGCGGCGACACAGCCACCCGGAGGATGTCGTCGCCACGAGATTTGTGGGCGGAGGTGCACGCCGACAGCGACACGCCCTGGAGGGCGTCGTCAAGCCTGTCTACTATCCTGGCCTCGCGGAGGCGGTGGGCGGCTCTGGCGGCGTACCTAGCTGCCTCCTCGACTCCAGCTAGTGGGTTAACCAGGTAGATTTCGTCTACCTCGAAATTCTCTGCCAGCCTGGCTATGAAGCCAAGGTTAACTGGGCCCTCGGTGCCCACGAGAACCAGTCTGACCCTCAACTCCATGCACCCCTAATGGCTACAATAGCCTTTAATCTCTCAAAGAAGAAGGGCTCCTCGATCCCCAGCACTATGCGTAGCCCCTGCCGCCTCAGGCACTCCTCGAGGTCGACCGGGGAGATCGTGGAGTATACAGCCACAACGCCGCAGCGTGCTGCCCTAGAAGCGTTTATGCACATCTCACGCATGGCCTCTGGCGAGGTAAGGGCTAGCCGGAACCAGCCCTCGCAGAGCCCAGCCACGAGTGCCTCCTCCTCTGGGTCACCCTCCGGCAGGTATGGGGGGTTGAATACTGCCAGGTCCACCCGCCGGAGGCAGCTTCCAGCGTTGCAGTAAACGATCAGGGCCTCCGGGCGCTGGCCTAGAGCCTCCTCGGAGGCCTCTATAGCGTATGGGGAGACGTCTACCGCGACCGTCTTAAGGCCGAGGTTTGACAGTAGGTGGGCAGCTATAACGCCGGTGCCAGAACCTATATCGGCTACCGACGAGATGGATCCACACCAGTCAAGCATGACAGGGTAGCCGTGGTGGAGAGCCTCCATAAGCAGCCAGGTATCCTCTGCAGGCTCATACACGCAGCTGTGCCCAGCGTCCCTCAAGACCCACCCCCACAGCCCGGGCTAGACATGGCGGCCTCATAGATCGCGGAGGGGGGAAGCTGCCTAACCCTGACCCCCTCTGCGCCGGGTGGAGGCTGAACGCCGCAAGCCCGGAAAGCCTTGGAGGCGAGCCTGTTGGGCCACGTGAACAGGCATCTGGCCAGTTCCAGGAAGCACTTGTCTCTATCCCTCCACTCCCTGACTCTCCGGAGGACTGTGAGGGAGCTGTAGACCTTGGGTGGGGGGTAGAAGCTCGACGGGGGGTAAATCGAGTCTATCTCAGCACTAAAGTACATGCGGAGGACCGCGGACAGCCTGCCGTACGCCCTGGAGCCGGGTCTCGACGTGATTCTACGTGCCACCTCCAATTGGAGCATGGCGACCACCAGGCGGATACTGTTGTTCTGTACAGCGGATACCAGTATCTGCGAGGCAGCGCTATAGGGTAGGTTAGAGGCTAGAACGTCAGCCGCCACGAGGCCCGAGAGGGCCACTGCGTCCGCGTGGATTACTAGGACGTTTGGCCTGGAATCGAACAGTTGGACCAGCCACTCGGCGAGCCTACGGTCCAACTCTACCGAGGCAACCCTCGATGAGAGCCGGGAGAGTAGACATGTTAGAACCCCCAGTCCGGGGCCGGGCTCGTAGACCCTGCTCCCCCACGGGATTAGTTCCTCGTAGCGCCTCAGGGGCGCTGGGTCGACGAGGAAGCTCTGCCCGAGGCCCCGCCTTGGGCGTGCCCCTAGCTCCCGGAGGGCCAGCCTCGTCCAGCGCGCTAGCTCACGTCTAGAAGCCGCTTCGGGACATCGCATGGCCCCTACCTGCCCGCCTGAGCTTTGAGATAGCGTTGAGGTAGCCTAGGAAGGGCTTCCCGGGGTCGGGTGGCCTCACGAAGAGATAGTATGAAGCGTCCCCTCGGAGTTCCTCGATGATTTTCTCAGTAAGCGAGGAGACCGGGTCTATCTTTGCAACCTTATGTATCTCCTCATAGCTTGCGAACCTCTTCTGAAGCCTGTACTGGAGTATCTTCTTGAGTGTCTTCTTACCGACACCGGGTAACAGTTCTATGGCGTGGAGCCGAACGTTTATGGGCTCCGCTATGTTGAAGAATTCGACGAAATCCTTTTCGCGCTCCTTCACTATACTGCTAACCGCCTGCTCTAGGTTGGACTTGGCTGTGGGAGTGAGGTCGGAGTACCTTATGGGGGTTGGCGGCACTCGGATCGCCTGAGTGGGAAGCCCCTTCTCGGTGATGATACGCTCGAACTTGTCGAAGTCATCAACTATCGTGACGCGCTGTTTCTCCTCAAAGGACTCTGCGAGGAGTTCGAGGTCGCGTTGATCAAGGGGGGTCACGGGGAAGCATATTGCGGAGTCCCTCTCCCTTAGACAGGCGAGGAAGACGGAAGCCCTGCCGACCCCGCGCCGTTGGTCAGGGTAGATTATTGTCTTGTATACCTCGCTCAGCAGGGCAACTTTCTCCAGGAAATCTATCTCGGAAAAGTTCAGCGGTATCCCATCAAGTAGTGTGAAGTAGTTAAACCCCACGGCTTGCACGACGGGCTCCCTCTGATGGTGCTTGTGGGGGTCCTTCCTGTTGCCTACTGGCATGAAGTCTAGGACGACGCCTATCTTCTCGATGGACGCTGGGTCCGGCGGCTCTCTCCTCGGCTGCCTCGGCGGTCTTCTCCCTGGGCGATGGCGTGGCCGGTGCACGGCTGCACACCCGGGCGGCTGGCTCCCCCATGGGGTGCATGCGGGCTCACACTATTAAACTGAAACCTGCGGCCCAAGCGCTCACTCGCCTGAATCCTGGTAGAAGGGTGTGGTGGCGCAGAAGTCCCGGATAGCCTCTAGGACATTATCGAAGTGATCGTCGCCGGGGCTCCAGTCCCTCCTCATCTGGTAGATCGAGAGGAGTTCGCCCTTCGTCCTCGGGCATATGCTTAAGATCACAGCTGCTATATCCTCCGGGACCCCGAGCTCTAGGAGCTTCTCGAGGGCCACTTGGGCCAGGCCGGCCTCGCCCTCCCCGAACTCGCGGAGGTAATCCCACACCCTGTCGAGGAGTATGCTGCTACTGCCGTCAGAGATTCTCTTGTAGACATATTCACGCGCGAGGACATAGGGCAGGTACCTCGATTGCAGCGTCTCCCTCTCCAACGTGGCCACCCTTAGCTACGGGTTGGCACGCGGCCGCCGTCAGGCGCTGAGGGGTCGTATGTGCTCGGGCGTTGTTATGACGATCTTCTTCTTGTTGCCAACTCGGACCTCGATAAGGTAAGCCCTGCCCCTCTTGCCAATGATTGTGCCGGTGAGCCCGTGAAACCTCCTGTGGGGCATGGCGTAGTGGAAGGATGGGTCAATCTTAATCGCCACCTTCTCGCCAACCCTGTACTCCCTCAGTATCACGCTCAGCTTGGGGATAGCTCCCTTCTCGCGGATGTGCTTCCGGAGGAGCCTCCTGGTCCTGTGGCGGTATCCCCTTGGAGCTTTTACCATCCCGCAGCTCCACCCTGGAGTGAGCCGGGCTGTCGGCCTGGTAAAATAAGCGTAGCGGGCCACCCTCCACTGCCACCACGTCAAGCTCAATGCACACGAGGTCGGCTCCTATCTCGGAGGCGAACGAGGGGTTAGTCCTGCCCGCATCACCGCTCACGAGCTCTTTAATGTAGAGCCCGCCCTCGGCCCTTATAAGGCACTCGATCAGGTGGCTGGTCACGCTTCTACAGGCTACCTCGTACACTGTTCGAGCGCGCAGAATATCAGGTCGCCTGTGGAGAACCCGCCGTGGAGTTCTTTGGAGGATCCTCCTATTTCTAAAGATGGATGTGAGGAGTTCGATATCGCCCGCGCCAAGGGGTCGGTTCCTGGATAGGATTAGCGCCCTGTACGTCTTTGTTAGCCTGGCTGTTTCCTCCTTGTATAGCCTGACGTCCCTCCTACTAGCTATTGACTCGAACTTAAACTCGACGAGGCCCCTGCCAGTAGAGTTGGCCTTCTCTTCTAGTAGGCTCATGGGGAGGTGCCTTCTCCTCGGAGCCTTGACTTCGACGATGAGGGGTCTACCGGTGCCCAGCATCCTGGCGTCGACATCCTCCCTGCCAGCTGCGTGGACAACCAAGCGCTCCCCCCCGGTGGCGGAGAGGAGCCCCCAGGCCGCCTGCTCCACGCTAAAGTACCTCGGGCCGGTGGGTGAGGGCCAGTAGGCTTGGCTTATCATTCTGGCCAGCTTCCAGTACCTGCCTTTTATCATGAGGCTATTCACCTGTATGTCGAGACGGCCGCTCGGGAACTCTACGATAACAGTGGCCTCGGGCTCGTCGAACTCAGCCTGTAGTGTAGGGTCCTCGGATTGGATAAGCTTCCCGATCTCCCTCCTCAGCTCGGCCTTCAGGCTCTCCCCGTAGGGTAGCATGATCTTCGATTTCAACTCGTCCTCCAAGCGTAGTATCCGAGGGTCGACCCTGGCCCCAACGACGAATTTCTTAACATCGAACGCCCGTAGAAGCTTTAGAGCGTCTCTAGCCGCCTTCTCGATGAACTCGTCTAATGTGCCCCCGCATATGGCGCAGGAGGCCCTAGAGGTGGGGGCAGAGCCGGGCGCCAGGAGCCGCAGGAGGGGCAGCGCCTGGTCACCTATATTATTGAGTAGCTGTAGATCGACCTCAGCCAGCTGCCCCCCACCCTCCAGGGTCCTCCTATGGACCTCCATCACCAGCAGCCTCTTTATGGCGTCCCCCCTCTCCCGGTTTGTCCAACCATACCCTAGTCTGGCGAACATTCTCCCAAGGCACCTATCGCAGAGTGGAGTCTCGAGCAGCAGCCGCCTCGCAGCATCTAGCACCCACGACACGATGGACCCCGCGGCAGCCTAGGGGGGCCTCTAATTAAACCCCCAGACTGCCTGGCCTGGGTGCGGGCTGCGGTTGATAGTCCGGGTGCTAGGGGAGGAGATACCATACGCCAGGTGGCTGCTCCGGGTGTTGCGGGACCACTCGACTGGGGTGGCTGGCTTCCGGGACGCCATGAGGAAGGCTGGCTTCCTACTGGCGGTGGAGGCCTCCGAGGAGCTGAGCTGGAGGAAGGCCACGATCCGAACGCCGCTAGGCGAGCGTGCCCAGGAGCTGGAACCCGAGGCTGCCCCTCTGGTCGTGGCGATTCTGGGGGCTAGCCTACCGCTGGCTGAGGGGGTCCTTGAAGCGTATCCCGGAGCGCCGCTGGGGCTTGTGGCGGCGAGGAGGGTCGAAGAGGGGGAGGGGAGCATAGCGGTTGAGGTTACGTATAGGAGGATGCCGGAGAGGTGGGGCTATGACGCCCTGATCGTTGACCCCATGCTCGCGACCGGGATGACATTAGAGAAGGTTATAGAGGAGGTGGAGAAGATCGGGGCCAAGAAGATCGTGGTCTTAACTGTGATAGCCGCCCCGGAGGGTATACGCAGAATCGCCGAGCGCTGGCCAGACCTGGCGGTATACACGCTAGCTATAGACAGAGGGTTGAACGACAGGTTCTTCATAGTGCCGGGCCTGGGCGACGCGGGCGACCGGGGCCTGGGGGTCGAGCCAGCCTAGCCCTACAAGGTTAGGCTGTGCCAGCGGGCTTGCGAGCGGGGCCTCGCGTGCCGCGCACCCCGGATTGAAGGCTGAGGCTTGATGGCGCAGGGTGGATGGGCTTACGGGATCACATGCTGGGCCCGGCGCGTTTTTTAGACCTCGAGGGGCTGCCAAAGCTTCTCCATATGCGGATTGTATTAGACGCGATCCCCATGGAAGCGGCCTTCGCGTATATGGATTTAACCTTCACGTCGTTAACGTGGCGGCCATGCGGCCTAAGGCCTCCGCTGAAGGTTTTAGGTATGTGCAGTAGCTCGTGTATGATAACCTCCAGGCGACGGGTCGGGGAGAGCCGGTAAAACTTCTCAGCTATGACCTCTATTAGGTACTCGGGCTGCCTCCCAACGGCGAGCCAGGCTCTCGGGGTACCGTATATCCTGGCGATAGCCGAGGTTCTAGCGCCGTAGCTGCGCACGCAGTAGACCCTTGAGGCGTCTATATGACTGAACTCGTCCAGTTTGGTTAGGGCTTTCACAGCCTCGCACACATCGTCCGCGGGCTCGTAGCGTATCCTAGGCAAGGCTTGCCTCCCACTTTCTCCTCGTGTACTTCTCGAGTAGGTCTAACCTAACGTCGACCCCTATGCCGGGCCTCTGGGGCGCCTCCAGGTAGCCGCCCGGCCTGAGGGCCCACGGCGGCTCAACTATGTCTTCAGGGTAGTACCTGTCGCTGGCGCTGATATCGTTTGGGTATGAGACTCCCGGAAGAGTTGCAAGTGCGACTAGGTGGGATCTCCCAACACCTGTCTCCAGCATGCCCCCTACCCATAGGGGCCTCCCGCCGCCGCAGTACCAGACATCGTGAATCCTGAGGGAGGCGTGGAGGCCGCCTACCCTCCCCGGCTTGAGGTTGATAACCTGGGCGCTCTCCAGCTTTAGGGCGTCGAGGGCGTGTTTAGGCTTCCTGACGCTCTCGTCGAGGCATATGGGGGTTCGCAGCTTCGACGACAGGACCGCGTGGTCTACTAGGTCCTCGTAATCCAGCGGCTGCTCGATCATGAGGAGGTCGAGTTCGTCTAGGGCCTTGAACACGCCGATGTCGGAGAGGGTGTAGGCGGCATTCGCGTCGACCTGAAGCGGGACGTCAGGGAACTCCCTCCTAACACGCTTAACAACATCCACATCCCAGCCGGGCTTTATTTTTAGCTTAACCCTCCTATAGCCGGCCTCGACGTAGCTCGAGACCCAGCGTAGTAGGGTCTCCACGTTGGGCGCTATCCCCACGCTAACCCCGCTCTCAACGAGGCCTCCACGCCCGCCGAGCATCCTCCAAAGCGGGACCCCGGCTATGCGGGACTGGAGGTCCCATAGCGCCTCCTCCACCCCGGCCTTGGCCATCATATGGCCGCGAACCCTAGAGGCATTATTGACGAAGACGAGTGGGTCGCCATTGGATCCATGGAGGAAGCCGACTAGGTAATCTCTAATGATGTGCCAGGCCGTGGCATATGTCTCACAGCTATACCAGGGTCCCTCGCCCGCGACGACCTCGCCCCACCCCTCCTCGCCGCCGCGCTCCTCGACCCGCACGAGGAGGGCCGGCCTCTCGACGGTCTTGCCGAAGCTCGTCTCGAAGCCCACCCTGAGCCTCATCCAAACCTCGTAGACCTCCACACGCCGGAGATCCAGCTGGGAAAAGCTTGGCTGGCGCGGGCACTCTGCCACATGGCGCACCCGCGGCTTGGGGTGGGGGTTGCCAGGGTATAAGGGGTGGCAGCGTGTGGTGCGGGGGGCGGGATTTGAACCCGCGCAGGCCTACGCCATCGGGTCCTAAGCCCGACCCCTTTGGCCAGGCTCGGGCACCCCCGCACCGTTATGGCGGGTGGGTTGGGCGGGGGTTTAAACCGCTAGGGAGGGCGCTAGTACTCTTCCTCGAGGGTCTCTTGAGCTGCTTCGATGAGGGCCTTCAGCTCCCTGATTACGCGGTCTGCTTCTCTTCTCTCGACGTTCTCTGCGTCCTCCATGATAGTTGTAATGTTTTTCTCGACAAACTCTTTCAGGTCGCCCTCGTACTTGATGCGCCTCCTCCTAAGTAGCAGCGGCGTTGGCTCCACTACGGCTCCGCGTAGGAGCGCTTCCCCGTTGAGCGGCGTGGCTATGAGAGCGCCGACCTCACGCTCGCCGTGGCGTATGGCGAATACTATGTCACCAGTATCGGTCTCGCCTAGCTCCTCCACGGTAAACTCGATCGCGCTGCTAACCAGTTCCTCTGCATGCTCTAGCATGGCAGACACGGCCTTGTCCACATCGTCCTGGGGTAGCTTCCTCCAGGCCTCCAGCCTCAGGGTGTCGAGCTTCCACTGGATCTTCCCATCAACTAGGTCGTAGTCAACGCTTATCCTGACAGCGTCGCCCTTGTCTAGCTTTAGCCTGTTAACTATAACGTCGAACAGTAGCCTATTGAGTTCGCCGGCAGCGCGGGCCACCTCCCTAGAGTCGACTGCACCGCTCTTAATCTCGTCACGGAGCTGGGCGAAGAGGACTCTGCGAACCTTATCAGCGTAGGCCCCCGCTATCACGAGGCCGCTGCGGAGGGTAGGCATTACCCGCTGCACCTCCGCGTTCTAAGCAGCGCCTGCGGAGGTTTATAGTTCTCAACGATGTAGCTCGTGGAGGGGCGGACTTGGGCGACCCGGCGGAGGAGGCGGCGAGGCTGATAGGGGAGTCCAGGTATGCAATCGCCTTCACGGGGGCCGGGATATCCGCGGACAGTGGAATACCCACGTTCCGTGGCGCCAACGGCCTCTGGAGGCGTTTCAGGCCAGAAGAACTGGCGACACCAGAGGCGTTCAGGAGGAACCCCAGGCTGGTCTGGGAGTGGTACGCGTGGAGGATGGGCATTATAGCCAGGGCTAGGCCGAACGCTGCGCACCTCGCCCTGGCAGCGTTAGAGCGCGCAGGCCTCCTGAAGGCGGTGATCACCCAGAACGTTGACGGGCTCCACCAGAGGGCGGGATCGCGGAGGGTAATAGAGCTACACGGGAATATCTGGAGGGCGAGGTGCGTGGCCTGTGGCCACACCTGGCAGCTGGCCAGACCGCCCAGCATGGACGAGATACCCCTCCGCTGCCCGCGCTGCGGCGCCCTGGCCAGGCCGGACGTGGTGTGGTTCGGGGAGCCTCTACCCGAGCTGCCTCTCCGGCGGGCATTCGAGGAGGCTTCGAGGGCGGACCTGGTCATAGTTGTTGGTACGACAGGCGTCGTGGAGCCGGCTGGCTCGATACCTGTCTACGCGTGGGAGCACGGCGCGGATATAATCAACGTTAACCCGGAGCCTAACAGGTATAGTGGGATAGCGTCAGTGGAGGCTAGAGAGAGGGCGGCTCCATTCTTCGAGAGGCTAGCCGCGATAATGGGGCTGAGGCTGGAGTGTGCTGAGTGCTAGGGTCTCGTGTCTGGAGAGGAGTCCTCGTACTCTCCAGGCGCGGCCTCGTCGCGGCCCCTCCAGCCCCATGGGCAGCCCTTACCGTGGCGTATGGGTTTCTCGAGCCGGCTAAGGAGCACTACCCTGCTGGGCCTGCTCTCGCTGCGTATCGGGTAGCCCGTCGCCTCCGAGATACGCTTGGCTAGCTGTACCACCTCCTCGTGGGATGGCATGTTTTCCCGCGTGAGTCTCTCCCTGGAGGCGCCAACGTACATGTAAGCCTTTACCTCTATGTATGTCGGCTGAGCCAGCTCGATTAGCCTAGCAAACCCTCTTACCGCTTCCTCCGTATCGTTGAAGCCCTTCACGTGGGTTATCCTTATGACGGTCGGACTCGAGAAGCTCGGCAGCATCTCCAGCGTCTCGAGGGTGAGCTCCCACGCCCTAGGCACGAGGGGGCGGGTGAAGTAGTTGTACGACCTTTTGTCCCAAGCCTCGAGGCTGACGTAGAGCTGGCTCGGCTCCTCGTCTAGGTTCGCCAGGATGTCGGGTCTAACGCCGCGGGTCACGAGGAATGTTGTCATACCCCGCCTGTGTATCTCCTTTATGAGGCCGTCCAGGAGCGGGTAGAGGGTCGGTTCCCCCGTCAGGCTTATAGCTACATGCTTGGGCTCCATGGCCTCCTTCAGGAGTTGGGGGTCGACCCTGGGGTGCCCCTTGTAACCGCTTATTATCCTGCGGTACTCCTTTATTATACCGTCAACGATGAGTTTCGGGTCGTCGTGGAATGGCATTTTTGTCTCATCCCACTCCACGCCGACGTCCTGCGGGCGGAGCCTCCAGCAGTGCAGGCAGGCGTTCCAGCACCAGAACGCCGTCGGGCTCATCTGGATGCATCTATGGCTCTCGATACCGTAGAACTTGCACTTGTAGCAGAACCTATGCTGCGTTAGGGCCGCGTGGTTCCAGTAGCACTTCTTCACCACGCTGTGCCTTCCGACGAAGTGGTACTTCTGCTTCACCATTCTCTCGTAGAGCGGTAGGTACTTCTTGGGGACGCCCTCCAGTCTTAGGCTGGCCATGAGGCTCACCCAGTAGGCCTGGGGGTCGCGGTGGCCCCTAGTCCTTACCCGGCTTTACCGGGGCGTATAAACCTCTCTCAGCCAGGTACGTGTAGGCGGAGTACGCTGCGACAGCTCCCATGGCGGCCGCTGTGACGACTTGGCGGAAGCCTATCCACACGTTGGTGCAGTCCCCAGCCGCGAAGACTCCGGGGATGTTTGTGCGGAGCCAGTGGTCCACCTTAATGTAGCCTCTCTCGTCCACATCGAGGCCGAGGGAGCGGAACCACTCCTTCGGGGGCTCGAAGCCTATCTCGATAAACACCCCGTCAACGTTTATCTCCCTCCTCTCCCCCGTAACCTTGTTTCTGACGACGACGCTGGTGACCCTACTTCCATCGCCGCGGATCTCGTCGACCACACTGTCAAGCACGAACTCTATGTTGCCCCTCGACTTGGCCTCCTCCACGAACCACGGCTTAGCCCTGAACTGCCTCCGCCGATGGACTAGGTAGACTCTGTTCACATAGCCCGATAGCAGAATTGCCCCCTCGAACGCGGCGTCACCCCCGCCAACGACAACGACGCTATCCTTACCCTTGTAGAAGGGGGCGTCGCAGACGCTACAGTAGCTCACGCCCCGGCCAGTGTACTCCTTCTCCCCGGGAACCCCCAGCTTCCTCCTCCTCGAGCCGACCGCCATAATTATTGTCTTAGCGTATACCTCCACGTTTGGGGTGCCGTAGACCCTGAACCACGTGTCATCAACCCTCTCGAAGCCTTCGATATGAACCCTCTCGTATATGGGGACATGGAAGTATGTCTCCGCGTGCCTGCGGAAGCTAGATATGAGCTGCGAGGCGCTGACCTTACCCATGCCGGGATAATCGTCCACGTAGTCAGTGTCGTTGAGCTGGCCCCCCACATTCTCGGTAAACACGCCTGTCTTCAGGAGGAACCTCACGGCGTAGATGGCCGCCGAGAGGCCGGCGGGGCCCCCACCTACTATGACGACGTCGAACCTATCCCCACGCTTGGGCTTCCTCATCCTGCCTAGTCTAAGCGACACAGCTCCCCACCTAGTAGATGGCGGGGGCGCGGTCGGAACTTAAAGGCCTCAACATAGGCGGCTAGCCTCTGCGAGTACAGCCCTCCCCACACGCGCCCCCATCAGGGGATCCCGGCGGTGGGAGCTTACATCTCGACCGCCGCCTTGCAGAGTACTCCAGGACCAGCCTCTCGAGGGCCTCGGCGGGGTTGATCACCTCCACCACCAAGCTGTCACGCTCGCGGAGGACGCTCGCCAGGCCGAGCCTCCGCAGCCTCTTAACTATCCTCCGGGCCGTCCGCTTGGTAACGCATAGCTCCAACCTGAGGATATCCACTGCCTCCCCAAGGTTCAGCCTCGGGCCGCGGCGGTAGAGTATGGTCAGGGCGGCCCACTCCCTCTTCCTAGGGAACCTACTAATGCCGCCTCACCCCAATATACCCTCCCGCAGCACACAAGGAGGCCGCGGGGGCCGTGGGCGAAGCTACCCTACTCCGAGCCCTATAGCGGGGGCCGTGAGGATCACCGACCAACCGCCTAGCCCCCGCAGCCGCCCCTCAGTCCGGCTATAGCCAGGGCTAGATCGGCTATACCGCCGCCGCGGACGTGCACGGCGTAGCGACCGTCGGGTAGACGCCCCAGCGCCAGGGGCCCCCGTGGATCGTCGAGCGTAGCTAATGGAACCTCCCCCTCCAACGGGTCGGGGTAGACCTCGAAGATACCCCAGGTCCCGTTAAGTAGGAGCGCCACTGGATCCCTATAGTCAACGGCGACGAGGCGCCCCGAGCGCTCCACGTAGGCGCCCTCTGGCGTGTAAGCGTCTGCGACCCTAGACACCTGGCAACCGTCAATCCACTCGCGGCTCCTCAGCCTAAAGGGCCCCGGGGGTGGGAGTTCGATGCCTGGGTCGTCGGGGAACACCAGGGACGCCGGGCCCAGGCTCGCCAGTAGGGGGCCTGATGGACCCTCGACGCTGACTATTGTCGGCGACTCGACTAGGACTGCTCGGCTGGCAGCGGCGGCCTCGGCTAGAGCCTCCAGTGCTTCCTTGTCTAGCCTATAGAGCACGCTAGACTCCACAGCCACAGAGCCGGGCGGCGCCGACGGCAAGAGTCCCTACACCCAGAGGCCCAGCGGGGCCCGGGGGGTTCTTTAGATGCGGTAGTGCTGGGCCCGTAGGTGGGATGAAGAGCTGTGTAAGGCCTGAGCCCGGCCAGGGGCTGGGCTGTGAAGAATAACCAGGCTCCGGACCGCGCTTGGGGGGGTTAATAGTAGCTGGAGGGTGGGGCATAGCGTGGGGTTCGGCTTCGCCCATATATTCTACCGCTCCCCGGCCCCTGCATGGTGTGGCTGTTGAAGCTATTCGAGTTCGAGGCCAAGGAGATTTTGAAGAAGTACGGGGTAGAGGTGCCGCCTAGCGTCCTTATAGCTCGCGGCGAGGATCCAGCAGCCAAACTGGCGGAGGCCGGCCTAGAGCCGCCAGTCGTGGTTAAGAGCCAGGTGCTAGTGGCTGGCAGGGGCAAGGCTGGTGGCATAAAGATCGCTAACACGCTGGAGGAGGCTGTCGAGCTTGTTAACAAGCTCTTCGAGACCCCGATCAAGGGCCTCAAGCCCTCCTACATACTGGTAGAGAAGGCTATACCGCACGATGTAGAGCTCTACGCTGCCATAGTGATAGATAGGAGCGAGCGGAAGCCTGTGGTGCTGGCTTCGAAGTATGGAGGGATGGATATAGAGGAGATAGCCCGGGAGAAGCCTGAGAGCATAGTTCGCCTACACGTGAACCCCGAGGTCGGCCTGCGCGGGTACCACGCGAGGAGCATAGGTAAGAAGATAGGGCTCAGCGGCAAGGCACTATCGTCCTTCGCTAACTTCCTCACGGCGCTATACAGGGTTTTCATGGACTACGACGCGGAACTCGCCGAGAGCAACCCCCTAGCACTAGTCGGGGACAAGGTGATACCTCTCGACGCTAGGCTAATAGTCGACGATAACGCCCTCTACCGGCACCCGGAGCTCGGCGAGAGGAAGATAGAGGAGACAGGCGAGTACACGGAGTGGGAGATCAGGGCGAGGAAGATGGGACTAGCCTTCGTCGAGCTAGACGGTGATATCGGGATAATAGGTAACGGGGCGGGGCTAACGATGACGACTATGGATCTAGTATACGAGTACGGCGGCAAGCCGGCCAACTTCCTAGACATAGGAGGGGGCGCGAGTGCTGAGCTCGTGAAGACAGCGGTAGGCTTCCTATTCGAGTTCCCCAAGGCGAGGAAGATATTCATGAACATATTCGGAGGGATAACCAGGTGCGACGAGGTCGCCAGGGGGGTCGTTAAGGCCATAGAGGAGCTGGGCGGCCTCAGGAAGCCCATCGTGATAAGGCTCTCTGGCACGAACGAGGAGGAGGGCCGCGAGATACTACGCCAGGCCGGCCTCGAGGCATTCACGGACCCCATAGAGGCCGTGAAGAAGGTGGTTAGCCTTTAGGGGGTGACCTGTGATGGCTGTGCTCGTGAACGAGGATACGAGGGTGATCGTCCAGGGTATAACGGGGCGTGAGGGCAGGTTCCACACGAAGCTGATGCTTGACTATGGGACCAAGATAGTGGCTGGCGTGACCCCGGGCAAGGGCGGCACAGAGGTCTACGGGGTGCCAGTCTATGATACCATGGAGGAGGCCGTGGCCGAGCACCCAGAGGCTAACGCGAGCATAATATTCGTGCCAGCCAAGTTCGCGTCCGACGCCGTGTACGAGGCTATAGACGCTGGCATGAAGGTTGTTGTCGTGATAACCGAGCACATACCAGTCCACGAGGCGCTAGGATTCGTGAACTACGCCAAGAAGAGGGGCACAACAGTGATCGGCCCCAACTGCCCCGGCATAATATCGCCGGGCAAGACGAAGATAGGGATAATGCCGGGCCACATCTTCTCGCCTGGCCCCGTGGGCATAGTCTCGAGGAGCGGAACGCTAACCTACGAGATAGCCTACGCCCTAACGAAGGCTGGCCTAGGACAGACGACAGCCATAGGCATAGGGGGAGACCCCGTAGTAGGGCTCACGTTCACCGAGGCTATGGAGTTGTTCGAGCGGGACCCCGAGACGAAGGCGCTAGTTCTAATAGGCGAGATCGGGGGAGACATGGAGGAGAGGGCCGCCAAGATGGTCGAGGAGGGCAGGTTCACCAAGCCTGTCGTAGCCTTCATAGCGGGGAGAACCGCTCCCCCAGGGAAGAGGATGGGCCACGCGGGAGCGATAATAATGATGGGGACAGGGACATACGAGGGCAAAGTGAGGGCCCTAGAGCGTGTAGGGGTTAGGGTCGCCAGGACTCCTATGGAGATACCGGATCTGATAAAAGAGGTGATGTAGGCGACGGGTCGAGATATGTTTTTCTATGGATGGCCGTGTTCTTAGTCGTGCTCGGCCTCGCCCGCCTCACCCTTAACCACGGGCTTGTAGCCGAGGTCTGCAGCCACGAAGCGGTCCTTGAGCTTCTCCAGCACCTTGGGTAGCGTGGTGTACTCCATCTCCTCGGGGCCGAGCCTGTGGGGCATGAAGGGGCCGTGCCGCCTCATGTAGTCCGTTATCACCTGGGCGAGCCTCCTGGTCTCGTCGAATGCCGGATCGTCGAATAGGTCAGCGGGGCCTATGAGCTCGCCGTTATGGACCTGGAAGCCGAGCGCGACCACGCGCGGGGGGCCGTCGAACCTGGTGCACTTGGCGTCCTTCAAGCCTACAGGCATTAGTGGGCCGTGGTGGCTGCCCCGCATCCAGCCAGCTACCAGGTGGGGGAAGCTGAAGGCTTCTAGGATCTCACCTACGGCGGGGAAGCCGCTCTGGGCCCTAACTATAGCCACCGGGTCGTCCTTCCCGACATACTTGCCGGCTATCAGGTTCAGCCTCTCGCTGCTGACTACCGCGCCTATCTCGCCATCGGACTTCCTGTATACCCTCTTGATAACATAGCGTGCCGGGGTCCCTATGAGTGCTAGCAGGTCATAGAGCTCCTCTGGGGCGGAGAGGCGGACCATCTTGCCCTCGAACACGTCTAGTACCTCGAACACGAAGCCGTCGTGCATCCTGGGGTCAATTACCAGGCCGGCCGTGTTAAATGGATCGGCGAATATCTTGTAGAGGGGTAGATTGAAGGCTCCGGGCTCGGTCTTATCGGCCATGAAGACTACAATAGGCTCTGAGGGCCTCTCAACGAACTCCATCTCGGCAACGCCGGGACCCAGACCTCGCACGTTGCCGCTGAAGGCGTCGCTGAGGAGGTCTTGACCGGCAGCATAGAGGCCAAGCTCTTTGGCAACCTTCGTGGCCTCCTTGAAGGCGTCCCAGGCGAGCCCGTGGATCTCCGGGCTGTCAACGCCCTTGTAGTGGGTCATAATCAGCTGTAGGTCGTCGCCCACGTGGGTGACGTAGAAGTCCTTTATGACGCCCTTCTTCTTCGCCTCGGCCAGCACCCGCGAGGCGGCTAATATCGTGTCGGGGTGCACCTTGTGGTGGCCGGCAAGGCTCCCTATGTCGGCCTTTATGACGCTAACGGTAACCTTGCCCTCACCGCTCACGTTTCCGCACCGCTGTTTCCGCTGTTGGGGACAGGGTTTAAGCGTAGCCCTGGCCCCAGGGATGTGCTAATAACCCCTCAAACATCACACCTTGGCAGGGTAGACCGCTGACGCTCCCGGCAGGGGGAGGGATGACGCGGTCACTCCCGGCCTTCTCTAACCCGCGGGGCCGAGCGGTCTAGCTTATCATGCCCGACTACAGGTGTGCAAGCCTGGTGGGTTGCCGTGGAGCTGCCCGGCTTCAGCGTCAGGATGGTGACGTACCTGACTATAGTGAAGGGGTGGTGGGAGTCCCCCCAGGCCGTGGAGAGGGCGGCGTTCAGGCTAGCGGAGGCCGTGGATAGGGCGTCAGAGACCTCCGGCCTAAGACCTGATAGCGTGAGGCTCACACTCCAGTCGGCGCCCAGCCTCCGGGAGGCCGCTGGCGTAGCGGAGGATTTGGGCCAGATAGCCGAGGACTCCGGCGTCTACGTGAACGCTGGGCTCTACAGCCTCGCCGACAGCATGGCAGAAGCCGCCTCGCTCGCGCGGGAGGGGGTATACTTCAGCCTAGCCATGACGGATCTCACCTGGAGGGAGGCGGAGGCGCTTGCAACCCTCATGAATAGGGTGGCCGAGGAGGATCCGGTAAACGCCACCAGGCTGGCGGTGAACCTTGCAGGGGAACCCGTTGAAACCCCCTACTATCCCCTCAGCAGCCTCTCGACGCCGGAGAGCATGGTGGCCGTGGGGCTGACTTACCCTAACAGGCTAGCGGCCGCCTTCAGGGCCGGGGGCCTGAAGGGCATAGCGAGCGCCGCCGCGGAGGCTGGAATAGCGGCTCTATCGCTCGCCAAGGGTGTGGCCCGCGAGCTGGGGGCTAGGAGGGTGGGAGTAGACCTAAGCGTTTCGCCGTGGATGAAGGAGTCAACCCTAGGCCTGGTGGAGCTTGTGGCGGGCGTGAGGCTGCCAGAGCCCGGCATAGCCTGGGGCATCAGGAGGGTCAACGAGGCCGTCCGCGAGGCGGCGCTCCGGCTCGGAGGAGACGTAGTCGGGTTCAACTCCGTGCAACTGCCGGTAGCCGAGGACTTGAAGCTCAAAGCGAGGGTTAGCGAGGGAGACACCACCGCCAGGGACCTCGCGAGGCTGGCCGGGGTGTGCCTCGCAGGCCTAGACATGGCGGCCGTGCCCTACGAGCCCCGCCGGGTGGCAGGGCTCATACTCGAGGTTGGAGCATACGCTAGGGCGAAGGGGGCCCCTCTAGGTGTGAGGTTAATTCCCCTCGAGGACGTGGAGCCGGGCGACCGGGTGGCTCTGGGCAGGTTCGGGGAGCTGCCGGTGATGCCGGTTTGAGCGGGCCGCTAGCCAGGCTCTCAATATGGAAGAGGGGGCGCGTCTCCGGGAACCCCGACATAGCACTGCTCTCGGGCGGCAGGATGGCGAGGGGCTGCGAGCTATGCTTCCCTGGCCTCAAGGCGGTGATATTCGTTACCGGGCTATGTGATGACGGGTGCTTCTACTGCCCGGTGAGCAGGGATAGGCTTGGGCATGACGTGTTCTACGTGAACGAGGAGCGGGTGAACAGTGTTGAGGAGGCTGTCGCCGAGGTACAGCGTCAGGGGGCGCAGGGGGCCAGCCTCACCGGTGGAGACCCGCTCGTTAGGTTCGACCGCTCTCTAAGGCTCGTAGAGGCGCTCAAGGAAGCCTTCAGCAGCTCATTCCATATACACCTATACACCAGCGGCCGCTACGCTACCCCATCACTGGACAAGGCCGGACTCGACGAGATACGCTTCCACCCGACGCGGCCAGGGCTCGAGGAACGCGCTAGGCTCGCGAAAACGCTAACATCGATGAAGGTTGGCTTCGAGATACCCATAGCGCCCGGCCTCGAGGGGTGGGCTAGGAAGCTGATACTGTACGCAGACAGGGTCGGCCTCGACTTCGTAAACCTTAACGAGATGGAGATTGTCGACCCCAACGCTAGGTCACTCCTCCTACGTGGGTATAGGGTGGATCCCGCCCGCAGGTTCGCAGTCAAGGGAAGCCTGGAGGCTGCGGTGAAGGTTCTGGAGTGGGCGTCTAGGGAGGTGAGCGTGCCAGTCCACTTCTGCCCGGCCAGCTTCAAGGACCGCGTGCAGACGTGGAACAGGCTACGAAGAACAGCCGAGTTAGACCAGGCGTGGTATGAGGACAGGGTGGGGGCCCTGGTTAGGTGGGGCATACTACGCGGGCCCGGGGGGCGGCAGGTCTACTCGCCGCCAGACGCAAAACTCCTCGGGTCGCTAGCTAGAGAATACGGGTGGGAGGCGGCCATAGTCGAGGCCCACCCGACCAGGTATAGGCGTCCTGTAGTATCGGAGTCAAGCCTAGGTGAAGAGAGGAGGGTGGGCTAGGCGGTCTCGGCAAGCCTCCTCGCGGGGGCTAGCTTTATCACACCCTTCTCCTCGAGCCGGGCGAGGAGGTATCGGATCAGCTTCGGGCTGACCCCCAACGCCTCGGCCGCCCTCCTAACGTTGACGCGTCCGCCGTTCCTGCGTATGTAGTCTATGAGTTGGGTCTCGAGAGCCTCGATGTCAAGGGCTGGCTGGCTGGCCACGGGCTCTATCTCGGGTATGTTGGCGTCTAGCTCCTCTGAAACCTCCTGCGCGGCCTGGCGAAGTATGGACTTAGCCTCCGGTATGAACTCCATAACGCTCTTCGTGTCGACCGATCCAACCTCCACACCAGGCATGTAATAGAGCCTCTCGATCTCGTCGCGTATAGAGTTGACCTGCAGCGCTATCTCGGGGCTCACGTTGGTTAGATAGGGGCTCATACTCCTCAGCAGAGCGAGCACGGGGACCAGCCTGCGGGAGACCTCCTCGGCGCTCCTAGCGGTCTTAGCCCTAGCCATAGCCACGGCCAGCAGCTTGGATACGAGCGCCAGAGCCCTGGCCAGGTTCTTCTTTACCGCAACCTCGGCGGCCAGCAGCTCGGCCGTCTCCTTATCCTTGTTCCTTAGCGCGTCAACAATGCTGTCATACGTCTCTTTTATCTCATCGTACACTATCCTCTTTAGCTGCTCGATCTCGGACCTCAGGACTTCCAGGTTAGCCATTAGTGCATCATAGTCAACGCTAGCCTCGTCCTCGGCATCATAAGCTATCCCAACACCAGCAGTAGGGTCCGCCACGCTAGCAGTCGAGTCCCAGCTGTGGGATCTTCCTATAATCTTCCTCAGCACGTCCACTACCATGAGGCGCACCCCTCACTATACCCAGGGTTATCCGAAACCCCCGATACCAAGTATGGCGAGGCTAGTGTATGGGCTGTAACGGCAGGTATCACCCCAGGCCTACCGAAGGCGGCGGCCTCGACAGCGGGGTAGATCACGGGTATATGCGCCGGCCCAGCGCCTGGTAGCTGTTATCGTAAATCTCCCTAACGTGGAGGAGTAGGACCGGGAACCAGGGGTGGCTCCTCTCGCCCCGAGGTATCACGTGCATGAGATCATGGAGGAGGTTGACGTACTCGTACTTCGGTCCGGACTCGACGATCTCGGCCTCCGCGCGTAGCTCGTAGGCCCCACGGTCCGGAGGGAGCAATATCCCAACAGCCGCCTCGCGGGTGGCCCGTATGTTTATCCAGGTGTGGCCCTTCGACATTATGTGGCTAGCTAGCGTCAGTGGGTCACTCTTATCTATATTATACACGTAGTCAAGCAGGAACCTCGACGCACGAGCATACGCTTCGGGCCCGCGGCCCCAGTACTCGCGCTCTATGGCCCTAAGCTCCCCCAGCGCCTCCTCAAGGTACTCGTCGCGCACCATGAATGTCAGCATGAAGGGTGCAACATTCGGGCCCGCGGGGCCGCAGGTAGCCAGCATGGGGGACAACAGCGATGCAGTCTCGATGATCTTAACGCGTAGACTCTCGAGGTCCGGGTTCCTCAGCATCTCCTCTACTAGACGCCTCCTAGCGTAGTAGAAGTCGTCTAGGAACCTCGAGAAGGCAGCCTTATCCACCCGCGCATCCCCGGCAGGGCCGTTGTTTGGGGCAGAGTTAAGGGTTGACCCTTACACTTGGCTCGGGGGGCGGGGTATGATAGGATCGAGGGTTCCACTCGGCGATAGGAGGGGGTGGAGGAGGGCCATTACGCGGCTGGTGGGTGGTGTAGGTGCGGCTGTCGGGTATATTCTTAGTCCCCTTAGTTGGTGGAATGATCTTGTTGTCAATATACCCCTAGCTCTGGGTATAGCCAGGGCTTTGAACTATGTCGCAGGGCTTCCGTACACGCTGGGCTTCGCCTTGGGGTATTGGGCCACTAACATTGCGGGGATCGTGCTGATGGTGGCGGGCGGGCGGCTGGCCTTATCGGGGAGGGCTGGGAGGAAGGATCTTCTCGTAGGCATCGCGGCCTCGACGCTATACACTATAGTAGCGGTGGGCCTCCTGGATTTACTGTTTGGGTAGCCTCTCGCCCTGGTATACTCCCTCATAGGTGGAATCAGGGATGGTGTCGAGCCTAGCCACGACTAGCTGGGCTATCCGAGCCCCACGCTCAACCCTGATGCCGTGGGGGTTGTGAACCACTAGCAGGGCGTAGCCGCGCCCCCGGTAGCCGGGGTCCCAGACAGCGCACGCCAACGCTGCGCCCATGCGGAGGAGGCTGCTTCGCGGGTAGCAGAAGCCCACGCCCCAGGGGGGCACGCGCACCTCCTCCGAGAACCCGACGCGATAGGCCCCTGGCGGCAGGTTGTAGGTATCCCCCTCGCCCTCGACTGGGCGCCCGGCGGGTATGCGGCGCCCGGAGACGCCCAGGTATCCAGGCTCGGCTAGCTCCTCCACGATCTCGACCGTGAGATCCACGCCAGCTGGTTGTATGGAGCCTGGCGCGGGGTTGGCCACCACGGCACCGGCAATCTCGGCTCCGACCAGGTACATCTGGGTGCACCCTATAGCTAGGCTTGGGCGGTAAGCCTCAGACCGTCCCAGGCCAGTATCACCCTTGGAAACACGACCCTAGCCTCCTCTAGGAGCTTCCGGGCCTCGCGGCCCTCGTATCGGGCGCTGATGTGCGTTAACACGAGCAGGTGGGCTCTCGCCCTAGCGGCGGCTTCCGCTGCTAGCCTAGCGCTGCTGTGCCCCCTCCGGACGGCCTCGCGCTCGAGGCTCCGGTCGAATGTGGAATCGTGTATTAGGATCCGGCTTCCGCTGGCTAGGCGCTCCACTGGGGGGCAGGGCTCCGAGGTGTCGCCGGTATACGTTATGGCGAGTCGCCTGGGCGGCTCGGATACCACGTCCTCAAGCCTTACGACCCTGCCGCTGCGAGCTGTGGAGCCTCTCTCGATTAGCTCTCTAACGGCCGGGCCTTCCCCTAGGAGCAGGCGGATTTTCTGGGGGTCGAGGCGCGGTCTCAGGCGCCACTCGAGCCGGTAGGCCCTGGAGTCGACCGTGTGGCAGGCCGGGGCCCACTGGAGGCTCAGAGAGTCGCCTCCCCGTGATGCTAGAGTGGCGTCCCCCTCCGGGGGTAGGGGTGCTAGGTGTAGGGTAAACCCGAAATCGTAGCTCTCAACGTCGAGGACGTCCTTTACGAACTCTATCACGCTTGGGGGCCCGGCTATGAGCAGTGGGCGGCTCCTGTCAAGCATGTACATGGTCTGGAGGAGGCCGGGGAGGCCGTTGATGTGGTCTCCGTGAGCGTGTGTGACTAGTATGGCGTCTATCCGGGTCGGGTGGACGCCGGTCTCTCTAAGCCTGTACTGGACGCCCTCCCCCGCATCTAGGAGTATCGAGAACCCGTTCCAGTCGGTCACGAGTATCGAGGGGAGCCCCCTAGAGGCCGTCGGGGTCCCAGCGGAGGTCCCTAAGAAGAGTATCTCGACGCTCCTAGGCATGGCGCTCACACCTTCCTCGCGACGATTATCTCCCTCGTCAAGCTTCCATGGACGTACATGTAGTAGCGTCCAACGACGTCAAACCCCGCATCGCTGGCGATCGAGCCGGCATCTAGGCTTGAGGGGGCGGCGAAGGCGATGTAGGAGCCGGGCCGGAGCCTCGCGTAGGCCTCCCCTAGGAACCCTCGATAGAGTAGCTCGCGGCTCCTGCCGCCCAGGCTCGTGCTCCTCCCATAGGGAGGGTCGGTGGCGATAGCGTCAACGCTACCCGGGACTACGGGGGGGCTGGCGGCGTCCGCCATGTGGCATAGGCTCCGCTCGGAGCAGCCGTAGTGTTCGAGGTTTACGCGTGAGCCGCGCGCCATTAGGGGGTCGAGGTCCCCGCAGAGCACGCGCGAGGCGCCTATTAGGCAGGCCTCAAGGGCGATACCACCCGTCCCACAGAAGGGGTCCCAGAAAACGCCCCCGCGGCGAAGCCTGGAGAGGTTGACGAGTACCCTCGAGAGGAAAGGGTCTAGAGGGCCCGGCTTGAAGAAGGGCCTCCTCCCAGGGCTCCTGGCAAGGAAGGCTTTAGTGTCCAGCCTCG
>Ga0256833_1000813_pt1 | contig 23719 bp, 12 predicted proteins | sample 356284metaG_FD_190535 | JGI IMG/M metagenome (GOLD analysis project Ga0256833, IMG submission 190535) | Hydrothermal vent microbial communities from Mid Atlantic Ridge, Atlantic Ocean - 356-284 | ecosystem: Environmental > Aquatic > Marine > Hydrothermal vents | place: Atlantic Ocean: Mid... | reverse complement strand
CCTGGTTTTGCCGCTTTTTCTTTTAAAGCGTTTTTACAATATTCCAATGTTCCTTTTATAGTATATAATTGTCTGAAACGGGGAATTTTCACTTCATCTACAGAATGAAGTTTGTTTTCTTTTGTTTCAATAATTATCACTTTTTTAGTATTTGCAATTTCGCTAAAACTAAGTGGATATGGCGAACCGGAATAACGTATATGTTCTTTTTTGTCGACTTTTTGCGGACGGTGCAAATGACCCAGTGCGACGTAATCAAAAATTGCAGGAAAATCAGATGCTTTAATATCACCCAAACCTCCAACATAAATACGGTTTTCACTATCCGAAGGCTGTCCGCCAATAGCAAAAAGGTGTCCCATTGCAATTATAAAAGCATTATCTTTATTTTGATTTTCAATGATATTAGCGACATCATTATAATGATTGATAAGTGCTTTTTTGTAACGGTTTTCTATATCCAAAGCATTTTCACCGGCTATTGCCCGTCTGATATCCCTATCGCGCAAAAAAGGAACTGCTGCTACAATCAATTTTTCTCCGCCAATATCAAAACCAAAAATCTCATCTTGCACATTTTCGCTTGCTTTACCAACAAGTTTAATATTAAAATATCGTACAAAATTATCCGGAGCATTGATCGTGCCGGGTGCATCGTGGTTGCCGGCAGTCATTACCACTTCTTGGCAATTTGTTTTGCGGTGTATTTCAGCAAGAAACCGGTAAAACATCTCCTGACTTTGAGTAGAAGGATAAGCAGTATCAAAAATATCACCAGCAACAAGCAATACGTCAATATTTTGGTCATTGATAAGATCTATAAGCCACTTCAAGAATTTTTCTTGTTCGTATTGCTGCAATTGTTCGTGCAATCTATGTCCCAGATGCCAATCGGAAGTGTGTAATATTTTCATTTCTGTTTCTTGTTCGATTATAATTAATTATTAACTGGGTATTGTATTTATTCTTATTGGTATTACAAAGATGAATTGGCAAAGAGGAACTGGATATTAACATCATATTTTGCACCTCTCAAATAACTTATTCTTATTCCAAAAGGCATATTAAAGCTACTACCTAAATTGAATAAGCCAACATCTGCGGTCAAATCAATTCCAAAGGAAGATATAGTTTTAGTAGCACTTTTAATCTCACCAAATCCATAATCAAAAAACATTTTTGTTCTGAACCTTTTTATGAAAGCTATTGGACCTATTGCGACGTCCGGATAGAATAGAGGCAAAGAATATTCTGCTCTTACTACATGATTTATCTCGCTGTATGTCGTAGTCAATCCTCTTATCCAATTGCCGGAGTATATTGAGAAAAATTTGTTGTTGTCTCGGTGATAATGTCCACTAAAAACCAAAGAATGAGTTCTCAATATTCCGGGAAAATACAATTTGGCATCTAAGCTTATTGAATAATCATTATTCAGACTGATACTTTTGTTTTTACCTTTGAATTGGATATCCAGTTCCTGACCAAATCTTGGATTTAATTGTTTTAGAGCTGTAACTCTTTTGTTGTAAAAATGAAGTGTGTTTGATACTACAAAATTATTATCAGGTTTATACACGTTTTTTTCATTTATTATTTTGTATGTTTGATATCCTGCATCCATGTTTAAAGTGAAGCCTCTATTCATTGCCCCTCTGGAAAAATACAGAGGAATCTGTACTCCTGTATAATAGTAACTTTGATATAACCCGTTGAGTTTTGAATTTTCAAAATATTTTATTTTTGCGATATCATATCCAAGATTGATTTTTGGAAAATATTTATTCCACGTTATTCTTGTAGACAATTTTTTCTCTCCATTCAGATTGATTGAAGGGGTAATATATAAACCCAATGTCGATAACAAATTGGTTGATAGTAAAGATACTCCTAATCCAATGTCTTTATTCACAATCTGCAAAGCAGGAATCCAGCTATGAAATTTTAATGCATTTTTAAGATTAGAATGGTCTTTGATTATATAGTTTTGTTTTGGAATATTGTCCAAAATATTACCACCCTCTGCTTCGATAAGTTTATCCAATTCATTATATCTATCTTTTGGCTCAGTAATAGTAATAGGTCTCCATTTGGCTTTGTCCAATTCTATTTCTTTAATATCAATACCATTAATTTGCCGTTCTGAGTATACTAAATATTCGCCATCGTCCGATATATCAGGATAACTTGCCAGAACTCTAGAGTTTGTCACTTGATATATTTTTTTTGAGTTGATGTCAACAGCAAAAATATTTCTTACTTCAGTAAAGTCACCTCCAAAATAAATATAATTACCATTAACGACCGGTCTTAATATGAGATTGTGAGTATAATCAATGATAGGGCTCATCTCTCCGGTTTTAATTTCTATTTCTACCAAAGCATTTTTTTGATTGAATTGAGATATTGCAATAATACTGTTCTTATCTAACCACTTGGGTGAAGACAAGAAAATATTTTTTGGATTTGGGATTGTTTGAAGTACTTTTCCTGTTTTACTATCTAATATTTTTATAGAGTATTTCATTAACTCATCTGATTCCGCCACTAATATTTTAGTTCCATCTCGATTTATATCAGGGGAAAAATATTTTGTTTTTGAAGTCAGCTTTTTCTTCTTTTTAGTCTTGAAATCATAAGAGTAAACAACAGAAAAAGTTTTATTTGACCATCTGGCATCACTCTCTGTTTGTGTCCAAACCATTGTTTTATTATTATAATTAAAATAGGGGTCATGGTATCCCAGATCAAATAACTTAATGTCCTTTCCCTTTCTGTTTATTGTATAAAACCCAGGGATTCTATTTCCACTCGAGTGCAATACCAGTATCTCATTACCTTTAAACTTTGGATTTAAATAATACGAAATTGTATTTTTTGATATCGGTTTATTTACTAAAGATTCGTTCGATTGTCTCCATTCAATTTGTTTGTCAGAGATATCCCAACTTCGATAAAGAGAATCCAACATTGATTCATAAAAATGGTGAACATTTTTGCCTGTTCTTTTTTTTAAGCTCTTTGAAAATGACCAAAGAATCCCTTTATATCTTACCGCATCCTTGGCTACATATTTCCAAAATTCGTCGCCGTATTTATTTCTACCATATTGAGATAATAAATATCCCATGCGGTATCGATTAGGTAAAATACTCTTGTATGAGCGGTTTGTGATTTTTTCATATGGATATTTGATACCGGCTTCATGCATTGCTCTATATTCAGCTAAAAAACCACCTGATCTTCCTCTTCCTCCTTCTGATAATAATGTCTCTTGCATCACAGCATCACCTTCGGTAAACCAAAATGGAATAGCCAAAAACCCCATACCCATCCAACCAATATCACCAAACAGATAATAACCTATTTTTGTCAAACCTTGTTTTGCAAATTGAAGCTGCATCACATGTCTGTACTCATGAATTGATAGTATATCCAGCCAATCATTTGTTCCTACAAACGAACGTTGTGGAGCAGTAGTATAAAACTCGGAACGAAAAGGGGCAGTTGTCACAAATCCATTAGCTTCCGTAAGTTGATTTTGGAGAATAATACTGATTTTACCTTTGGGTTTACCGATTGAAGTTCTATTGTTTTTGTTGAGATAATCAATCACATCTGCTACCCTTGATGCTCTTGAGTTCAGTCCTTCAGGAAAAATAATTCTTGCTGATTTATTAGATAATTCTTTCCATTTTATACCGGGAGGATTACCATTAAAGGCAAAATTTAATTGCGCATCGATCAAAACAGGAGTCTGTAACATCATAAAAATCAAAAGATATTTCATATTTAGGCCTTTTAAAGTTATTCTAAAATAAGTATTTATTTAGTGCGAAAAATCGTTTATGGGTAGACATCATATTGAATCGTTATAAACCGATTTCACAAATATAAGGAATTATATTAAGAGACTAAAACTTTCACAATGATATGTTTAAAAAAAGTATAATGTCAGAACAACTGACCCATTGTGAATTATGGTGACCCCGATATCCGGGAATATGATGAAATGAGGGCTCACGATCTTGCTGTAGAAATGATTAAAAAATAATCCCGGGAGAGTATAAGTCATTACCCAATCACGTACAATTATCCAATGGAGAAATATTTCGTTATGCAGAACCGGAAGAAGTTTCTGCCAAGATGAAAGAATTACTGGATTGGTATCGATACGAAACTATGGATATGCACTCTGTAGAAGTAGCTGCAGTTTTGCATCACAGATTTGTTTTGATACACCCATTTGATGATGGCAATGGTCGAAAAGAAAGAGTAGATGATAGTGTAATCCCATTAATCAAAGTTTTGGAATTAATTTTTAAAGATTTTGATGGGTTTTTTGAATCCAATAAACTATCCATTTTATTTGGAAAAGGTAATCAAAAATCTTTTGATTATGTTGTGTTGCTTTCAGAATGGAAAAATTTTCTCTACAACAAAACTCATGTTTTTGACCTTGACATAGAAATCAAAATTGAATTGCATGATTACTATTATAGACCAATCCTAAATGGTACAACTATAGTTATTCCAGCTAAAAAATATACTGAATCTATTCAAGAAAATGAAATAAAAACAACCGTGTATCAATGAGCTTCAAGCCAATTATCTCCAATTCCGGTGTCAACTTTTATTGCCACATTTAAATCGGGTATTGCATTGACCATTTTGTCAATTACCAATTTCTTTAATACTTCTTCTTCGCTTTTATGCATATCAAAAATCAATTCATCATGGACTTGTAGTAGCATTTTGGATTTTAGGTTTTGCTTTTGCATTTCGCTGTGAATATTGATCATTGCAATTTTTATCATATCCGCAGCAGTACCTTGCACAGGGGTATTGATCGCCATTCTTTCAGCATTGGATCTAGTTAATCCATTTCTAGAATTTATATCTCTAAGTTTTCTCTTTCTACCTAATTTTGTCAATACATACCCATTGTCTCTTGCAAATTGCACGGTATCATCAAAGAATTTTTTCAGTCCACTATATTCCTTAAAGTAGCTTTCTATCAATTTTGAAGCCTCTTGTCTTGTAATATCCAATTGTCTCGACAGATTAGTCGCACCTGCTCCGTAAATAATACTAAAATTGATGGTTTTTGCCTGTCTTCTTTGGTTAGGAGTGACGTCTTCAATAGAGATACCAAACACTTTTGAGGCCGTAGATTTATGGATATCCATACCATTATTGAATGCTTCAAGCATTGCTTTTTCGCCACTCATCTCAGCAATAAGTCTTAATTCAATTTGTGAATAATCAGCAGCAAACAATTTAAACTCTTTGCTTCTTGGTTTAAATGCTTTCCTGATTTCCCTGCCTGCTTCATCACGAATAGGAATGTTTTGTACATTTGGGTTTTCAGAACTAAGCCTTCCTGTAGCTGCTCTGGCTTGATTAAATGAAGTATGTATTCTACCTGTTCTTTTGTTTATCAACTTTGGTAATGAGTCAACATAGGTGTTTTTAAGCTTTCTTAATTTTCTAAAATTCAATATTTCTCTTATAACATCATTTTTAGCTGCCAGTTCATTCAATTTTTCTTCACTGGTAGAAAACTGACCGCTAGCTGTTTTTCGCCAGCGATAAGGAACTTTTAATTTTTCAAAAAGGACTTCTCCCACTTGTTTTGGAGATGAAATATTAAATCTTACTCCTGCTTTGTCATAAATCCCTTTTTCGATTTCATCAATCTTTTTTTGAAGTACTACAGCATAATTGTTTAAAAAATCTTTATCTACAAAGACTCCATTATATTCCATTTCTTTGAGGACATCAATCAATGGCATTTCAATTTCCTTAAATATCTTTATCAATCCCTCTTCTTCGAGTTCTTTTGTAAATATTGCTTTCAATTGATATGTTATATCAGCGTCTTCAGCGGCATAATCCTTTACTTTTTCGATATCTATATCTCTCATGCTCAACTGTCCTTTTCCTTTTCCAATCAGATTTTCTATCGGTTCCATTTTGTATTCCAAATAAGATTCGGAAAGATAATCCAATTTATGACGCATGTCGGGTTCTATAAGATAGTGGGCGATCATTGTGTCAAATACATTTCCTTTTACTTCAACGCCATGCCATTTCATTATAAGATTGTCATACTTTATATTTTGACCTATTTTGACAATGGTTTTATCTTCAAGAACTGCTTTAAATTTGTTCACTCGATCCTGAAACCCGTTTACTCTTACATCTATCGGCACATAATATCCTTTGTCATTTTCAAAAGAAAAAGACATTCCTACCAAATCCGCCATATTGGGATTTAACTCCGATGTCTCTGTATCAAAAGCAAATTCCTTTTGCTTTGATAGTAATGAGACCAATTTATCAATTTCTTCATCTGTATTTACCATCCGGTAATCTTTGTTGCTATTTTTGAAGTTATTTTTTACAACAGAATAAGTTGTTTTTTCAGAAGAATAGGCTGATTTTGCTTCATTTGAAGATGACTGATTACCAAACAATGATCCCTGAACGATTTTCTTTTCCCTCTCACCAAGTATCTTTTGAGCTAGTGTTCTAAACTCTAATTCCCTAAACAATTCGGATAATTTTTCTTTGTTGAGTGGTCTTCTGATAAACTCTTCTGTCGATAAATCTACAGGAACATCTATCTTAATCGTAGCTAGATATTTCGAAAGAAAAGCATTTTCTTTTGATTCTTCAAGCAGTGTTTTTGTTCTGCCTGTTATTTTTTCTATATTTTTATAAATTCCCTCTAAGCTTCCATATTTTTTTAACAGAGTTTTTGCGCCTTTGGGGCCTATTCCTTTTACTCCCGGGATATTGTCCGAAGCATCACCCTGTATCGCTAAAAAGTCAATTACCTGATCAGGATTGTCTATCCCCCAGCTTTCTTTTATTTCATCCACTCCGAGTATTGCATATCCTTCCCCCCTACCCATGGGCTTGTACATAAAAATATTGTCTTCTACCAATTGGGCATAATCCTTATCAGGAGTAACCATATAAGTTGTCAATCCTTCTTTTCCGGCTCTTTTTGCCAAAGTCCCTATGACATCGTCGGCTTCATATCGGTCGATAGTGAGTACAGGTATATTAAATCCATCTAATATATCTTTTATTATGGGTATTGCTACTTGGATATCTTCGGGTTGTTTATCTCTGTTGGCTTTGTAAAGCTCATAGTCTTCATGTCTGAAAGTAGGACCTTTAGGATCAAAAACTACAGCCAGATATTCAGGGTTTTTATCCTGAATTATATCCATTATAGCCCGGATAAAACCGGATATCGCCGATGTGTTTATCCCTTTGCTATTTATCAAAGGTCTTCTTATGAATGCATAATGTGATCTATATACAAGAGCGTGACCATCTACTAAAAAAAGTGTTTTGTTTTTTGACATATTATTCTTCTTAGGCTATTATATTTTTACAAATATAGCAAAAGATAGTTTGGGATAGTATAGAAATGCATTTTTCATTTTAATTTTGATTTCATTGCAATTTTTTTGTAGTATAGTTCTTTTTGTCTTAGCTTTGGTGAAAATATTAATTATGTATAACTTCGATAAAAGCATTTGGATTGGAATTTTATTTGGATTGGCTCTGCCGGTAGTTGGATATGCACTGACATTAATGGTATTTGAGCAATTGGCAAAAGCAGGGATGGTTCAATCTTCATTGGGACAGTTTTCACCATTGCAGAATCGTACCATGTGGGTAATAGGTATCATGTTCAATCTAATTCCTTTTCAGTATTTTAAGGTAAAAAGAGCAGAAAGAGCTATGAATGGTGTCCTATTAATGACTATCATAGCAGTAATAGTTTGGATTGTATATTTCCATAAAGAATTATTTTAATGCCGGATAAAAGATATTATATAATCGCCGGTGAAGTATCCGGTGATATGCATGCTTCAAATTTAGTAGATGCTATGTTAGAACTTGATTCTACTATTCAATTTAGGGGTTTTGGCGGTGAATTGATGCAAAAAGCGGGTGTCAATATATCCAGAGGACTTGATAAATTATCATTGGTCGGCTTTGTTGAAGTCATAAAGCATCTAGGCACTATTAAGCAAAATTTTAAGATTGCAAAAAGTGAAATTGAAAAATTTAATCCTACCGCTTTGATACTTATCGATTATCCGGGGTTCAATTTGCGAATGGCTGAATGGGCACATAGCAAGGGGATAAAAGTGTATTTTTATATAGCTCCTCAGGTATGGGCATGGGGTAAAAAAAGAGTGGTGAAAATGAAGAAATTCATCGACAAACTATTTGTTATCCTTCCTTTCGAACAGGAGTTTTTTAGACAAAATGGAATTGATGCAGAATATGTTGGTAATCCTTTGATGGAAGAGATTGATAAATTTGAAATGGAGGATGATTTTTTGGTCAAAAACCATATTCCTATAAATAAAAAATTAGTGGCATTTCTACCGGGTAGTAGAGAATCTGAAATAAAAAGGAATGTAAAATCCGTGATTCCCGTTATCAAAAACAGCAAAGATAAATTTTTCCTTGTGGCTGCAAGATCAAATCTAGATTTAAAGTTTTTTGATGAACTTGCATCGTTGAAAAATGTAAAAGTGATCTTTGATGATTCTTATAAGATTTTTAATGTATCTGATGCAGGCATTATTAAATCAGGTACATCAACTCTAGAAGCTGCACTGTTTGAATTGCCACAGGTTGTCGTGTATAAAATTAATTATTTCAGTTATTTGATTGCAAAAAACTTGGTAAAGAATCTAAAGTTTGTGTCGTTAGTAAATCTTATTTTTAATAGAAAAGTAATAACCGAATTGCTGCAATATGACTTTAATCCATCAAGGGTAGAACAAGAATTACACTTATTATTTGAACATGATAATCGCAAGTCAATGCTAAAGGATTATCAAAAACTAAAAGCAATGCTCAAAAAGGATAAATATGCTTCGCGCATTGTAGCAGAGAGGATAATGACCGGATAGTTTAGGTTTTAATTGATTTGTTTAATGCCTTTTATTATTGCATTAAAGCTGTTTTCGTTGGAGTAATCCTCATACAAAATTTCTTTTCTTTTTTCAATGTAATCAGGCAAAAACTCCGAATTGAATAGACTTTGGATTGTGTTTTTAATATCATGATTTTTATCTTTAACGACACAGAGTTTTCTTAATGAAGTCCCTTCAACCATCTTAGAATTTACTAGACAAAACCTACCTTTATACAGTACATTCAGAAGTTTTAATTTCAACCCGGTAGCTTGATTTGTGTATAGAAAATTGATCTGGGCATTAGAGATAAGCTCTGATAATTCAGCATCTGAGGGGTTTGAAATGAGGGATATATTTTTCCTATTTTTTATGTGATTGATTAAAGTTTTGCCGGGATTTAATCCTGCAATAACAAGAGGGATGTCAATATCATTAAAAATATTGTTGATGATGAATTGAGCCGCAATTGAGTTTTCGGCAACACTCAGGTTTCCGTGATACAATACATATTCTCCTTTACCGGGCTTTGATACCACCTCATTGTTACTATGAAAAGTTGGAACAAATACAAATCTATTTTTTGGGTATTTATTTTTAAAATAATCCAAATCAGTCAATGATAGAACCAATGAAAGGTCAGCATGAGAAATAATTTTTTCGAAATACTTTAGCTTTTTTGCTTCTACCAAATAATATAGTTTTTTGACGGAATTTTTTTCAGCTAAAGCTAAATGCCTGTAATAATCGTGTTCAATATTGTGTTCACGAAAAATTTTTATTCTATCTTTAAAATTATTGATTAAAAAAGTTGTGTGTAATCCTTCAAACAATATTGGAAAATTATTTTTCAGAAGATTATTTTTCAGTTCAAAAGAAATCCTTGATTTTACTATATAGGGGATTAAACTAATATTGGAAAAAACACCTGTTTCCCTTTTGTAATAATATACCAAATGGCAATACTTTTCTAGTTCTTTCTGCTCTTCTCTCCCGTACTCAAAACAATGCAAATGCACTTTTATCCCTTTCGAATGGAAATATTTTATTTTATAAAAAACATCAATTATCCCTCCGTAATTTGGCGGATAAGGCACGTCAAACGATATAATGTTAATCTCTTTCAAAGTACGGTTTTAATGATTTGTTTTTCAATATCCCAATTTAATTCCATGGCAGCTTTTTTAGTATTTTTTTTCCAAAAATTCATTTTTGACCGGTTATTTAGCAGAGAAGATATTTTTTTAGCTATATGTTGTGCGTTGTGCACTTCAATAATTTCTCCTATTTGATATTTTTCAATAATACTTTTCATTTCGGGCAAATTTGATGCCAAAACAGGAATATTAGCATGAATATAGTTAAAAAGTTTGTTAGGTAAAGCAAAACGATAGTTTAACCCAACATCTTCCTCTAAACTAAGCCCGACATCTGCTTGCACTGTATATGACATAAGGCTTTCCCAAGGTATTTCACCAAGCATTATTACTTTGTCTTCAAGTTGAAGTTCAGTAATCATTTTGCTTATTTTTTCTTCAATATCTCCTTTTCCGGCAATAAACATTACTGTCTCATCCAAATATTGCATTGCTTCTACCATGTACTCTATTCCTCTGTTGATATTGATTGCCCCTTGGTAAATAATAGTATTTTTACCTTTGATTTTTATGGTTTTCTCCCTCTTTATTTCAGTTACTTTCTTTGGAACATTCCTTAGGAGTTTAGCATCTACTCCATATTCTTCTTTGTATATATCAATGATTGAGGGGCTTACGGTAAATACATGTTTTAGCTTTGGTAATATCCATTTTTCAATTCCTTTCCATATCTTTTTTACAGCGGGCTTGTTTTGCAATTCAGGGACTTCCGTAAAGTATTCATGACTATCGAATATTATTTTTTTTGATCTAATAATTGAAACTAAATAATTTGCCGGAAGGGTATCAAGATCATTGCTCCATAAAACATCAAATTTTGAAAATAACAAATATATGAATAGGCGAATATTAAAGCAAGCATAGAACATCGGACCTCTATTAAAAAGGAGAGTAAACCTTTTTGTTTTGTATTCTCTGTTGATGTTTTGGCTGTGTCGTAGCATTCGTCCTACAAGGGTCACTTGATAATCCATTTCTAATAGTGTATCACATATCTTTGCTACTCTTTGGTCTGTGGTAAAATCATTGGTTACTGACACTATTATTCTCTTCATAATATATAAACTGAATTAAAGTCTAAAAGTAAAAAAAATGCTCAATTCGATATATTAAATTGAGCATTTTTATTCAAAATCATATTATTCTACTTCAAAGAGTACTTTGCTGTAACCGTTCCTTTATAATTTTTTGAAGGAAAAGAGTTGTAAGTATACGGTCTTGTCATATCATAACTAAAATCCAATTGGAGTGAGAAATTGTCACTGATATTGTATTCTAGTGTTGGAGTGATAGATATCCTGTAATTACCGTGTGTAGGCTTTCCTTTTCTACCTTTATCAAACAAATGCTCTTTGGTCTCATTATCTCTTAGTGAAAAGTCAAATGACATCTTCAAATCTCTAAGATTATTTTTAGCGCTCTTGGATTTTCTGCCTGTTTTAGATTTTCCTTTCAGGTCTTTTTCCTTCTTATTCCTGCGTTTGCTTTTCTTAGGCTTTTTTGACAAGAAAGGAATTCTCACGTCCTTTAGCACATAGCCGAAATTAAATACTATCTCTTCAGATCTCATTTGTTGAAGGGACTTTTGGCTCAACAACATACTTCTGGACTTTTTATACTCAAACCTGATAGACAAATCGCTTTTTGTCTTTATGTCAATACCGATGACCGGATCAAATCTCTCGTCTATTACCATAGCAGGGATGATATATTGAGAGTAATAATTCAATTCATTATCATCGACTTTTTGAAATGTGTTTTTAGTATTATAATTCAAGTCAGACAGGATTGAATTTACTTTTAGCATTGACTTATATCCATTGGATATTCTGAATGAAGCGAATATACCCTTAAAAAATGAATACTTACTTAAATCCCACTTTGCTTTCCAGTTAGGAGCAGGTAGATAATTTAGTTTTCCTATTGTTTTGTATATATGCAAATCTACTTCGTCGGGTGTTTTACCTGTATATGCCGCTAAAAATGCAGGAATCAACACCTCCTGACTTTGCGGTCCATATCCGTATGCATAGTCTGCATCACCCGGATGAGTTCTTGTTTCACCAATCTCTTTTGCGCGAATCTTAGAAATGTCTTTTCGATATGCAGAAAACTTATTGAATAAGGTTTCATAATCCTTTGTAAAAATCGTATTCATCGCAAAATATGTAACCTCAAATGAGCCCCTGTCCAAAGAAGCAAGCGACCCGAATATTGAAGAGCCATATTGACTCGTATCTTTAAATACTCTTGTGTTGTCCTTTGTATAAGACTTCTTAAATGTCACGTCAATTTCTAATTTGTTGATTGGCTCAATATTTATTTTTGCACTAAAAGATTGTTTGTCTTTCTGAAACATTTGGCCATTAAAAAACTTATTTCCCACTATCCAGTTTTTGTCAGCAGCATCTTTTAACCATCCGCCGTCCAAATCAGGTTGAAGACCAAGAATAAAATCATATCCCGGTTCTGTGAAATTGTTGCTAGTCCCCAATAATTCCATACCTTTGGTATAGCCGGGTATTGTAGTGCCCAAATCTTCTTTATAAGTTATTTTTATATCACGTAATGCTAATAGCGGCCTGAACAGTATCTTTTCAAAAGCGCTAATTTGCCTTTTCTTTTTCTTCTTTTTCTTTCCTTTCGAATTTTTTGATGTTTTTTTATCCGATTTTTTTCTTCGACGTGTTTTCTTTTTCTTTTTCTTACCCGAAAATCCCTTATCTATTTCTTTTAAGTATTTAACGCTCTTGTATAACTTTTCAAAATCAAATCTCGCATTTACAGATCTGTTTTGAGTGTTTTGTATAATATTGCCATAATCCTTAAATAAATATGGGGTTGACGCCATCCAATCATAGGATGCACGGTATTTGGCGCTGACTTTAATCCATTTCATGAAAGGAACATTCTTAAGAGGAAGTTTGTACGATAGGTCTACCAAGTGATTATAGCTTTTGGGCCTTCCAAAATCTTTTAGACTATTGTACATATAATCTTTTGATTCGGATTGCGTCCTTTCGTTGCCATTGACATCTTTGTAGACATTCGATGCTCCCCATTTCTTCAATTCATCAATAATAGCATTGGTCTTAGCGGTAAAATTAAGCTTCAAGTCCTTAGTAAAGTTCCATTGCAGATTATAATTTCTGTCCCAAGTAAATCTATTATCTTGAAAATTGTAACCACCCGGAAATTCTTTTTCACTCGGCTCTCTATACGAACGTGTGCTATTGTATTTTCTCAATTGAGTATTAAATGAAAAAGAGTTTGGAAAAAGATTAAAATGTATATCTTTTATAATTTTTGCCTTTAGTCCTTTTATTTTTTTAAATGGCTTAATGTATTTATTACCTCTGGAAAAACCATAGTCCAATGTAAGTTTTTGATCAGTTTCATCAGCATTTTTAAGGATTGCATTTTTTATATTTTTATTTGTATAAAAATATCCCATTTTAACATTTGACGGAGACCACGGATATTTGGCATTTCCTTTATTTACGCTTATATTTGACAGATTCAATGATTTAACGGTTTCTACATCCAAAGCCCGATCTTTGAACTCTTGTTTTTCAGCAGCATCTCTTGCATTTAATATGTTTTCATCAACAGTTAGGTCAAGCTCATACGGGTCATATTGTGGTTTTCTGATAGTCTGACCATATTGCATATATACGGGTAAGCTTATTCCCCATTTTTTTGGAAAGAACCTTCCCATTTGTAATGAGGTGGACAAATCATAATCAATAACCTCTTCCAAAGATCTTTGAGATAGCTTTTGATCAATCGCGCCAAACCCTACACTCATATAGTTAAATGCGGCATTGAATGAACCAAGATCTGCCAACCCAACATCCAGATTGGCTGTTGCTGCGACTCCACCTCTTTCTTTAAGTCCACTTACTCTCAATTCATTGACCCAAACCTCTCCTTCTAAGGGGATTGGCGTGTAATTAGTCAGTCCTATCTGCATTATTTTAATATAACCCAAGCTTGGATTACCTTTGATTTTTAGTATAGCACCTTTATTATTTATATTGTGTATATCAGCTTTTTGATATACTTGTGATAATGGAGCACTTGCCTTGTTTCTTTCAAGTTTGAGATCCGTAAAGTCTTTAAACGTGATATCCAAAAAGTTTGCATCTGGCCATATATTTTCTAATACCTTTCCTTCTTTGAGATCAGACAACTTAAGAGGTATTTCATATTCGTAGTAGTTTTCTTTTAAATCCTTTCCTATTCTTATGAACAATTTTAGATCATCGTCTTTTATCTGCATATCGCTTTCTGCGTGCACGTATAATTGAAGTTTTTCAAACAATCTAGCATCAAAATTCATCAATTTATATATTCCCAAATTGCATCCGTCTCTCAAATCTTTAAATTTTAAAGAAATAGATTTTTCATCTTGTCTGATATTTGCATAGTTAGCAAGAAGCCTTTCTCGTTTGATATGTGGAGGGGATAAGTAACCAAATGGGTCTTTTTGTTGATTTTCTTCAAGGCCGACAATATCCAAATTCAACTCCGGTGCCGCATTATCACTAAGACATTGTTGGGTTTTTCTCCACTGATTTCTTACCATTCCGAATTCAGCAAGCCTAAAAGTCTTAGGTTTTTTAAAATTCTTGAAATACATACGCATAAACTGCATAGATCGCAATCCGTCAATATCTCCTACTTTGAATTGAGCATCATCACTAATTGGAATTCTAAATCTGTACCATATTTCTTCCTTTCCGCTACGAGTAGTGACTAATTTGGTATCTGTCACATATTTTCGTACTCCTGCATCTGCCGTATCTAGTTCGTATCCCTTATTGATGCTTGATGCAACCATAGGGAGATTTATTTCATATTTGTAATAAGACTCGGTAATATCAAGAGATTTATTATTGTTCAATTCTTCTTTGTCGGGTCTCAATCTACCTCTTCTTTCTTTATTTTTCCTATCGGGGAAATTGCCTTGCGTATTATTATATCTTTTGTATCTGGTTAAAAGGTTTTCTTTTTCTATTTTTTTATCATTAAAATATATCCAGTTATCATTGGCTACGTCATTAAAAGTATAGTTAGTGAAGGCATCTGTTATTTTTTTCACATAATCTCTGTAGTGAATTCGCTCCAAGCTGTCATTCAAGCCATCAAGACCAACATCCAATACGTCAATTTCATTGGAATTATTTGGGAAAGCATCATCAAGTGGTGTGTCGTTAGGCACTTCTCCCCAAACTGTCTCTATCTTAGGAACGTATTCTCCCGGCAATGGTAATGAATTTTCGTACATTTGCAATCCGTCTTTTAATACATCTTCTGAAACGTTTCCTATGTTAAAAACAAGTTTACCTACTTCATCAGGGTCATGTTCAGGATGGCTGTTTGTTTCCATAAAAGGGTTTAGCATCCAAAATTCAATGTATTCCATATTTAATGCCTCAAAATCACTAAATCTGATATATCTCATCATCCCTCCCCATCTTGATTCAGGGTCTTTAAGTATTAGACCTTTTTCACTATCATATTCAACACCGGCAGATACTTTTTGACCGTTTACCGTATACCCATCAGGAATATCAAAGTTGTATGGGCCTCGTTCACTAGGATAAAAGTTTATATCAAAAGTTCTTAGATCAGGAAGAGAACCAATAGGTATGTCCTTTTGAAAAAGTTCTTTTTGCAGTACCAATCTAGTATACGGGTCATTATTGTCTTCAGAGTGTCTTGACCCTCCTCCTCCTTCAGCTATGTACCAGCTCAATAAGGCTCTATTGGCTCCATAAGCAAGTCCTGTATCAGATTGCTCCGGAAATTCTCCACCTAGATTTGGATCATAAGGAGTACTTGATATCATCCAGTCATTTTCCGTATTCAGATATAATTTTACCGATGCTCCTTCAAAGTCATCCAATAATATAACACCACCCTTCTCCTCACCACTATTGATAGCTTTTGAGTGCCCGGGCTTTAGCGCAGCTACTTCTGATTTGAAACTGATTTTTGAAGGGGCTTTTGTACTTATACCGGGCAATTTATCAATTGCTCTAGTCAACCAATCCAATTCCGAACTATAATCCATGTCCAGACCAAACATCCTATTGTTTATAGGGTCATCTCCATAACTAACTTTCTTTGTATAAGGTCTCTCAAACAAATGCATATAAGTAGCACCCACATTGAAATTCTTACTGATTTCATAATCAGCTCTCAGTCCTATAAGATTTTTTTGAGTGAGGTTAAACAAGGAATTGTCTTCAAATTTCACATTAATAGGACGACCTGATTGAAGTATTGCAGGGTTTATAATTCTTATTTTGCCTGCTCCTCTATCAAGGTCATAGTCAATTCCCTCTTGTAAAACTCTTCCTCCGGATGTGACTACCGGATTGCCTTGAATATTCCATGCTCCAAGTGATATCTCGTTGGATTCTTTAGATTTATATTCACCCTTTAGAATAAATTTATTGTTTTCTTGTTTTTCTATCGCTTTAACTATCGATTTGCGATATAATTCATTGAAAGAATACTTTTCAATGAGTGTAGTGTCACCTTTGAATAATTTGTTCAAAGAACTACCAAATGGTTCTAAAACAGGAAACATGATACTTCCGGACCTTTGAATAACTGTAATACCCGGGATGAAGTCAAAAATACCATCGGGCTGGATATCTCCCATGACATTCAAATTGTCTAAGTGAAATACTTCCAATAAAGGCTTGTTTCTAAAGCCATTTTCAGGGATAAATCTTTTGAAAGACCCGTTTCTGCCTTCATAAAACACATCTAATTTAAAACTTTCTCTATCAAAATCCGATGCTCCGATATAATATGCATTTTTCATCATCAAATCCCACTCCGGTAGCTTTGGGCTTTGAGTTTTGCTCTTAAGCATCTTGACATACATCACTTTGCCTGTTGTGTCAGAAAGTTCATTAAATTCTCCAACTCTGAATAGGGAATCTGCTTTGTTTCCGTAAGAATATGTATATTCATATGATACTCCAAGTACATCTTCCGGTTGTAATGGTCTGTTTAGAGAAATAAATCCAAGTTCTGCATTGTATGTGTATTCAGAAGTTTTCAGTCTTCTTCCTTTGAATACTTCAAAGTCTTTCCCTGATTTCATATTGTATTTAGCAGAGAGATTGGTAGATATTTTGGTTTTTAACCTTGTGATAGAGTCTTTTCTGATAGCGTTAAAAAATTTACTTACTTTATTATCAGGTAAAATAAGACTATCCACATTTGTGTAATCATAATAAACGCGATTAATGTCACTTGGATTGGGAGCATTAGCTTTATTGGCATAATAATTTATATATCCTTCACCTAAATCAGATATCGCACAAATATCTCGTAGATCATGAGTTTCATTTCTTTCAGGAATTACCCAAACTTCAAGTCTTGTAATCCTAAATGGGGTTTTTATGGCCGGAAGAGAGTCGATAGCATCTTCGTATGCATTTCGATTGTAGTGAGAAATAAAGAAGTGCTTGTTTTCATCATATTTCTCAGGTTTTATGCTAAACTCTTGTTTGACCGCTCCTTTATCAATTTTGATGTTTTTTTGCTCCGATCTTTGTTGAGAAGCTATTGCCGTCAATCTTAAATGACCAAACTGCAATTCGGTTTTTATACCAAAAAGGTTTTGCCCTCCTTGTATTAGATTTCCTCTTAGGGGCAAACTTACATTTCCCGCCTCTATCTTTTTCAATATCGCATCTTCATTGAATTCTTCGCTATCGTACTTGAGCTTTATTTTATTGTCAAAATCAAAACTGGCTTTTGTATTATAGTTAAAATTCAATTTCATTTTATCTCCGATTCCTCCTTCAACATTTACTTGAATACCTTCATCAAAAATAGGATTCCACACATCTTGGGCTCTTTCTTCAAATGCAGGATTATTCATTATTTGTCTTGAAGCCCCCAGCGTTAAATGAATACTTCCTTGGGGTTTTATCGTGATTTCATTACCTCCAAAGATTCTTTCTACCAAATCTTTTTTGACATTTACATAAGATGCAGGATCAACTATACCTCTTTTACTTCTGTTGCCCGAACCCGAACCTGATAATTGATTGAAATATTCAATTCTCTGTTGCCTGTCCTTCCATGCCAAATACTCATTGAAAGTCATATACGTAGGAGCGGTGAAATAGTCCTTTCCTATTTTTTCGGTGATTATGTACATACCTGTCTCCGGATCATACTCTACAGACTTCTCTATTATTGATGGATCCTTTAGGTCAAAAGGATTTTTTATGGTATCATTTATGAAATCATCGTATCTAGGTTTAATGGTATCTTGACTCGCCAAAATATTATCCAAGGAATAGGGATCGTCCGGATTAATATTTCTAGCGAATGACTTTACAGTCGATAGTACACCTAAAACTATAATAATTCCAAAAGCAAATTTAATAATCTTCATTCTTAAAATTTTCGTTCTTCTTTTAAAATGGCTTAATGCAAATGGTTCTAGCTCACTCAGATTGAAATAAAAACTATAACATAGTGTCTGTCTATAAAATCATTAAAAATCTTTATTTTTCAAAAATCAAGTACTTTATAGACAGACACTAAATAGTATTAAACAACATCAATAACGATACTATTTTGGCTTGAGTATTTTAAAACTAAAGTTTTTTGTTAAAGTTTATGTTTTTGAGTTAATAATTAGTTAATCTGAGATATTTTTATAATTTCGCAGCATTAATCCGTCTTAAGTGTAATTAATATGATAATGCAAGTTTTTAAACAAAATGAATTTTTTTAACAAAACAAAACGAATATGAAATCTAAATTTGTTGTTTTTCTTTTTTTAGCTTTTTCTTTGTCTGCATTCTCCCAATCAGGAAAGAGGTTTCCTTCTGTTGATATCAAAGACTTAAATGGTAAAACGGTCAATACTGATAATTTTATCAATAATGGCAAAATCACAATTGTTAGTTTTTGGGCTACTTGGTGTGTGCCTTGTAAAAGAGAATTGGATGTCTATGCTGACCTTTTTGATGAATGGAAAGAGAAATACGATATTGAGATTATAGCTGTTTCGACTGATAATATTAGACAATTTGCTAAAGTTAAGCCAACTGTAGCCCAAAAACAGTGGCCGTTTACAGTATTGAGCGATATAAATGAAGATTTAAAAAAGTCTTTAGATTTTGTTGCCGTACCACAAACATTCATTTTAGATAAAAAAGGAAACATAGTATTTGATCATAGCGGATTCAAACTAGGCGATGAATATGAAATAGAGGATATGTTGGAAAAGTTGATAAAAGAATAGTAGCTATTCTTTTATCAACTATATCTTTTTAGTTTATTTACAAACTTCTTCAAATTTATCTTCAATGTATCCCGGTGTGGATACGATTTTCATAAATTGGCTCATGGATAGATCCGGAAATGCTAGTGCAATTCTAAATCTTCCGTGTAGCATGTAGGCTTTGTTACCTAAAACCAACATTTCATACGGAAGAAAAGCAGTATGTTTTGGGCTGGAAACATCAATTTTTGACATAAACCTCTTTTCGCCGTCTTTACCGGTCAAAGCCAGACCGTACAGTTTCATGTTACCCACTTTCTTTGAATACACTTTTTTTACTCCCGGTACTCCAGTACTGAGATTTTGATCAATTTTTGATATAGCCTCGCTAAAACTTCCAAATTCTTTTAATTCGATATTATCTTCAAAGTAAGGCATCCCCATCATGTAGTGATATTTTTTTAGCTTACTTGTACTCAAGCCTTTTTCTGAACCGAATTGACTGAAATTACTCCCTTCATATCCTGAAAGAGCTGTTTTAAACTTTGAGATTAAACTTGCATATTTAGAGCTTACTTTATTCCATTTTTTTGTAAAATAAGCCCTTCCCCAATATTCCGGATTTGTATACGAAATCATTGTTTTCCCATTTTCTTTGGTAAGAGCAACTCTTAAAGCTAATGCAAATCCGGTGTAGCCTCCAACATTGTTTACAGAAGAAGTCAAATCCGAATTTGATACAACGATAACTATTCTTCCATTGCTATTCATTGGATTATAAGTGCCCAACACCTCAAACCCATTTGATTTCAATTTTTGTTTGACTTCAGACTTTACGGTATTGATATCACTTGATGAATATCCTGCCAGCACATAAGGTTTTAGTTTTTGACCGTTTACATTTATTGTGATAATAGCTATCACAAATAATAATAATATTTTTTTCATAATTAATTGTTTAGATAAATAATAAGATCGCAAGTTATAAGAATTAATTCATCGAATATTACTTAAAAAATATAAACAGGTGTAATTTAGAATAGTGATAAATTTCAGAGGCTCATAGAAAAAGCTACAGTAGGTTGTGTTTATCTCAATCTATACGGGGCCCTCCTAATTTCTTTTATGTTCAATTATTTTGAAATACCGTGGAAAAAGCCCCAGAGGGGCGACATATTATAGCAAGGGACGTGAGTCCCTTGTAGCAGTGTACGGTAGGTTGAGTGCCGTAGGTACGACATGTAATTACAATTGTGTTAATATTATTTTGTACGGGTATTTTGTGTCATCCCCAATACAAGATCGGGGCAAGCTCCTATAGGACTCTTTTATGTTCAATTATTTTGATGTACCGTGTAAAAAAGCCCCAGAGGGGCGACATATTATAGCAAGGGACGTGAGTCCCTTGTTGTAGTGTACGGTAGGTTGAGTACCGTAGGTACGACAGGTAATTCCATTTGTGTTATATTATTTTGGTGAATATTTTGTGTCGTCCCCAATGCAAGATCGGGGCAAGCTCCTATGGGACTTATTAATATTATCATATACAAACTACCATAATGTTATCCCCAATACAAGATTGGGGCAAGCTCATATGGGACTCTTTTATGATCAATTAATTTAGAAATACCGTGTAAAAAAGCCCCAGAGGGGCGACATATTATAGCAAGGGACGTGAGTCCCTTGTAGTAGTGTACGGTGATTTGAGTGCCGTAGGTACGACATATAATCAACAGTCAATTAAAAAAAATCAATAAGATACTCATTATTATAATCAATATCATAAGCTTTTAGAATATCCAAATACTCTTCTTTGAATGTTTTTTTTGAATGATGTTCCTTTTGATTTTTTATATATGTAGAAACCTTTGATACTCTTCTATAATCAATGGAAAATATTCCTCCTCCCGATTGCCAACTAAATTTTGAATCTATGAAATTTTGTTCATTTATCCATTTAGATGAATTCGATTTTATTTTTTGAACAAATATTGAAGGTGCGATGGCTGGTTTTAATCGAACTAATAAATGAATATGGTCTTTCATACCATTTATTTGAATTAAGTTTTGATCAAGTTTTTTAATGATACCGGAGATATATTGATATATTTTATCTTCAAAATCAGGTAAAATTAAAGATTCACGTGATTTTGGCGAGAATATGATATGCAAGTAGATTTGTGAATATGTGTTTGGCATTATCTGTAGATTATCATTATTTTTGCAATTATATACAAATATAAGATTTTTTAAGAAATTTAGTATTTTAATTTTAAAATTGTGTCGTCCCCAATGCAAGATTGGGGCAAGCTCCTATGGGACCTGCCTATAATTGTCCTTAGATTGTTATACCTATTATTAATACCAAACCGCTACCAATATGCTTTTTATAAAAACTAATTCTTTTTCTATTTCACCACATTGATAACGGTTTGGTATAATTTAAATTTTTGTACAAGATAACAATATAATACTTTTGCAACAAAAATCCATGAAATAGGAAATATGACGGGAGGTTGGATAAAATCTTTGCAAAAATAAAAATCGACCGCTTCGCGGTATATTCTAAGAATAAAAGAGTAATAGCGCACAAGGGTTAGTATCGGGACAAACGAAACCCTATGTCGTCGTCCCTGTTTAAATGATTGTACCTGATACGAAAGAACACAGAACAGTTGAAAACATTAAAGTCCCAAGACCCGCCACGAACCACGAGGAGGCGATTATCATTGATTAAAGCACTACCATCTTTTGGATGCCTATGATAGTTTTCTATATAATAATCCTCACAATACTCCCATACATTGCCACTCATATCATATAGTCCCAATTGATTTGGCATTTTCAAACCTACCGGTTTGGTAGCACCATTGCTATTTTTATCATACCAACCAACTTCTTTTATACGGTTGCTACCGGCATATTTTAGTTTTTCTTTTGCGCCTTCTTCTCCAGCTCTTGCTGCAAATTCCCACTGTGACTCTGTAGGCAGATGAAATTGTTTGCTATCCTCATCATCATATAAATCATTTAGTTTTTTTATAAACTTTTTTGCATCAGACGAAGTGATTTTTTCTACAGGGCGATTTTCTCCCTTGAAGTGCGAGGGATTATTTCCCATTATTGCAGTCCATAGCGACTGGGTTACCGGATATTTGGCTATATAGTAGTTCTTATTTATTGTTACTTCATGTACCGGTTGAGACTCTTCAAATTCATCACTTCCCATCATAAAGGAACCGGCATGGACTTCTACCATATCGAAGGGGTGTGTGCCGGAATCTGTTTTTATCTCAAAAGTTTTATATTCAAAATCAGAATTATTAGTCATAGCAAACAGGCTTTATTACAAAGATAGATTTTTTCTGTCAAAAGCAAACAAAGTGTAGGAAATATTTCATCCTTACCAGGCACTTACATGCCCGGCTATAATCTGTCGTCCCCAATACAAGATCGGGGCAAGCTCCTATGGGACTTATTAATATTATCATATATAAACCTACCTTAATGTTGTCCCCAATACAAGATTGGGGCAAGCTCATATGGGACTCTTTTATGTCCGATTATTTTGATGTACCGTGTAAAAAAGCCCCAGAGGGGCGACACATTATAGCAAGGGACGTGAGTCCCTTGTAGCAGTGTGCGGTAGTTTGAGTGCCGTAGGTACGACAGGTAATTCCATTTGTGTTAATATTATTTTGTACGGATATTTTTTGTCGTCCCCAATACAAGATCGGGGCAAGCTCCCACGGGACTTCTACTCCACTTTAAATACCGAATTATTTCTTATTATCATTTTACCGTTTTCATTGAAGTATATGGTTTTTATTTGGGCATCGCTTCTTATCTGCGGGAAAAAGCGATAAAATTCCGGGGAAGGTATTGTTACTTTATCTGTAATTGCCGGCACTTGATTACTAGACCAATTACCGGCAGTATGCCAATCATCGCATATTTTGCCAGTCCAATATACGCCGTATTCAAAAGCGCCCATATCGGGTTTTGCCAATAAAGGAACAGGAATATTTTCAAAATCCTGTTTTGCCAATGCATCAGTTCCGGTGTCAATACAAGGGGAATTTGCCGTTAAATGAAAATCAGAATTGGGGGCATCTTCAAATTGCGGATTGCTTGAGATGTTGGCTTCGATGATATAGCCGTCTGTTCCTGTCTGAGCATTAAATCCCGCTACATCGTATATTGTACCTCTTAAATCACAAGTTTGGGTCGTATTTGTATTAAAGATATCATTATTTTGAAACGAATTAGATGTGGTGGTGCCATTGGTATTTGCCTCTACGACAAGGCTTTTGCCCGAAATAGTCGTTCCACAG
>Ga0256833_1000812_pt1 | contig 23727 bp, 20 predicted proteins | sample 356284metaG_FD_190535 | JGI IMG/M metagenome (GOLD analysis project Ga0256833, IMG submission 190535) | Hydrothermal vent microbial communities from Mid Atlantic Ridge, Atlantic Ocean - 356-284 | ecosystem: Environmental > Aquatic > Marine > Hydrothermal vents | place: Atlantic Ocean: Mid... | reverse complement strand
GAAACGGGGTATCAGTATACAACTTCGCCAATGGAGTTACATGCACCTGGCACTATAAGATAAATCTTTCACAACATGCTGGCAGTAACAAGAATGGATGGTGGTACGATAAGGATGCCCTTGGCTCGGGCATCTCCATCGAGATCCAGAAGAATCGTCTCTTCATGGGCTGGTACACTTATGACAAAAGCGGAAACCCAATATGGATGAGCGCTGCCGGAAGCGTTGTGAACAACAGCTTTTCCGGGACCCTGTACAAATGGCACGGCTGGTATCTGGAAGACTTCTACAGAGTGCCCACGCCAGAGCCTGTTGGTACGGTGAGCCTGGATATGAGCGATGACAACACCACGAAGTTTTCTTGGACCTACATGGGCATTAGCGGTAACTCCACCATGATCAAATTCATGGACAGTCTTGCCCCAGGGCACAAAGATGAACGAAACATACATGGCTGGTGGTACTGCCCAGGCATGGAGGGAATGGGACTTTTCATGGAGGCCCAGGCAGATGTGATGTTTATGGCCTGGTACAACTATGACCTTTTTGGCAACCCCCTTTGGTGGACTGCCTCGGATACATTCAAACAAACGGATACCACATTTGTTTCCACCCTTAAGGAATGGCATGGAGGGCAGTGTCCGGGTTGCGCTTACCAGTTACCCACTGCCCTCGATAAAGAAACCGTGGTGGTTGAGTTTCTTTCAGATTCTACTGCCAACCTCATTTGGAAAGGCAGGATATTCCATATAAAAAGATTCGTATTTTAATATCCAAGGCTCATGGTTCCAGACCAAGGGCCACGACCTCTTTGACCACTTTTTTCTTATTCTCTTCCATTTTGGCGGGAGTTTTGTGCCGCACCTTATGAGGCTTCGTAGCCTTGACCTCGTGGCCGCTTGGAACAAGCGGCATCCCGCCCCCTCATGAGTATCCCTTTGCTGGGAGAAAGCAAAACAAGATAACGAGCAATATCCAGTATAGCCCCTTTAGACTCATTCCCTAACCTCCTTTATCATTTGTTTTCTTATACTTTCCTCTATCACGATGTGTGCCGGATTTATCATGAAAAAGACATGTCTTGTTACGGGGATACTCACCTAAGCCTGACAAATATGTTTGGTTTCTTCTTTTGTGCCAAAAATTTTTGGCACGTTGACACATTTTGTTCTTGACAAAAAAGGAAAGGCCATGTTGAAACAAGAAAAGTTTTCAATTTTGTAAAAGTTTTTTGTCATTTTTACAAAATTGAAATTCTCTTTCAAATCTTTTTCTATTTTTTTATTTTCATTTCAGGAAGTTATACATTATTTGCAATGGCAGCATAATTGCTGAAAAAAATCTTAGAGCGGAGGGAAGAAAAATGGCACAGATTTCTGCAGGTGATACAGCTTTCTTACTTGTATCAGCAGCGCTCGTACTTCTTATGACACCGGCCTTGGGACTTTTTTATGGCGGCATGGTGAGGAACAAAAACGTGCTTGGCACTATAATGCACAGTGTCATCATGATTGCCATCATAAGTTTTGAATGGGTCTACATAGGTTATTCAATGTCTTTTGGCCCGGATGTGGGAGGCTTTATCGGAGATCTTTCGTGGTTTGGGCTTAAGGGTGTTGGCGCAGCACCAAGCAGTACCTACGCCACTACCATTCCACACATCTTGTTTATGATTTATCAGTGTATGTTCGCAATCATTACGCCGGCCCTTATAACTGGAGCATTTGCAGAAAGGATGAAGTTCGGGCCTTTCATTATCTTCAGCCTGCTTTGGGCCATTGTGGTCTATAATCCGGTATGTCACTGGATATGGGGCTCGGGTGGCTGGTTAGGGGCCAAAGGCGTACTGGACTTTGCCGGAGGCCTTGTAGTGCACCTCACGTCTGGGGCTGCTGCACTGGCTGCTGCACTCGTGATGGGACCAAGGCAAGGTTTTGGCAAAAGAAGTTTCATGCCACACAACCTTCCCATGACACTTCTCGGCACAGGCCTTTTGTGGTTTGGATGGTTTGGCTTTAATGGTGGATCAGCCCTTGCGGCAAACGGTATTGCGGCAAGTGCCTTTGTGGCCACACACCTTGCCGGCATGGCTGCCATGGCATCCTGGTGTTTTATGGAAAAGATAAAGCAAGGTCAAGCCACAACCTTAGGTGCTGCCTCTGGCGCAATAGCAGGGCTTGCAACCATAACACCCGCTGCCGGCTTTGTTAGTGCAAACTCTGCAATCATCATTGGATTAATTGCAGGGGTCATCTGCTATTTGGCTGTATCAATGAAGGAAAAATTCGGCTATGACGACAGCCTTGACGTGGTAGGAATCCACGGCTTGGGCGGTTTTGCCGGGACCATAATGCTTGGAATCTTTGCCTCAAAAGCAATAAATCCAGGTGGGGCAAATGGTCTTTTGGCAGGGAATCCAGGCTTTTTGGCTACTCAAATTTTTGGCGTCTTGGTGGTACTTGTTTATGCCTTTGTAGTCAGCTTTGTTCTTTTTAAGATTGTGGATGGTATCTTTGGGCTTAGGGTTAGCCCTGAAGATGAGGTACAGGGACTTGATCTGTCACAACACAGTGAAACTGCGTACAATTTTTAGAAGATATAAAATCTCAAGAAAGGAAGGTAAGAACTTATGGACACCGGTGACACCTCATTTATGTTAGTAGCAACAGCCCTTGTAATGTTTATGACTCCTGGGTTGGCGCTTTTCTATGGAGGACTTGTCAGAAACAAAAACGTGCTTAGCACCATCATGCACAGTATGTGTTGTCTCGGACTTGTTTCCCTCATCTGGCTTGTTTATGGCTATTCCTTGGCCTTTGGACCAGATGTAGGAGGATTCATAGGGAATCTTTCCTGGTTCGGGCTCAACGGGGTTGGACTTGATCCTGGCCCTTATTCTGACACAATACCGGACCTTCTTTTCTGTGCTTTTCAGCTCATGTTCGCCATCATTACACCTGCCTTGATCTCTGGTGCCTATGCCGAAAGGATGAAGTTTACTGCTTTTCTTCTTTTCACGCTCCTTTGGAGCACCTTTGTATACATGCCCATCTGTCATTGGGTATGGGGGCAGGGAGGATGGCTTGGAAAACTTGGAGCCCTTGACTTTGCAGGGGGCACTGTGATTCACATAAACTCGGCCTGTGCAGCCCTTGTTGCTGCTATAATGATTGGGAAAAGAAAGGGCTGGGGGCAGGAGGCATTTCATCCGCACAATCTGCCAATGACAGTCCTTGGGGCTGGAATCCTTTGGTTTGGCTGGTTTGGATTCAATGCCGGAAGCGCCCTTGGAGCAAGCAAGGTGGCAACACTTGCCTTCTTCACAACCCAAATAGCTACTGGTTGTGCACTCCTTTCATGGGTGGTGGCAGAGTGGCTCATCCAGGGCAAACCCACCACCCTTGGCGCTGCCTCGGGAGCGGTTGCCGGACTTGTGGCCATTACCCCGGCTGCAGGCTTTGTTGGGCCTGTTTCCGCTGTGATCATAGGTCTTGTTGCAGGCGCTCTTTGTTATAGCGCAATCATGCTGAAGACAAGGTTTGGCTATGATGACGCCCTTGATGTCGTTGCAGTCCATGGAGTTGGCGGGCTGTGGGGGGCACTTGCCACTGGGCTTTTTGCCTCGGTGGCATGGAATCCTGGTGGGGCAAATGGGCTCTTTTTTGGAAATCCCCAACAATTCTTCATTCAGGCCATTGGAGCCGGCTCTGCTATAGTGTATTCATTAGTCGTAAGCTTTGTTATACTGAAGATAGTTGATGTGACCATTGGACTTAGGGTTGAACGTGACGATGAGGTACAAGGCCTTGATATCACGCAACATAGTGAGATAGGCTACAACATTTAATGATGGAGGACAGTTATGAAAAAAATCGAGGCTATAATCAAACCCTTCAAATTAGATGACGTAAAGGATGCCCTCTACGAGGTTGGTGTAAAGGGTATGACGGTGTCTGAAGTGAAGGGCCACGGACGCCAAAAAGGCCACAAAGAGATATATCGTGGTGCAGAATACGTGGTGGACTTCATTCCAAAGATAAAGATAGAGATAATAGTGGATGCCGAAATCGTGGAACAGGTAGTTGACACCATAAGAAATGCGGCCAACACCGGTAAAATTGGTGATGGCAAGATCTTTGTCTTACCAGTTGACGATGTAATCAGGGTAAGGACTGGAGAACGCGGAAAAGACGCAATCTAATTACTCACTCGGCCATGAATCAGAGCCTTTTGGCAGAAAAGGGTGTTTTCGATATACTTACGCCGAGACAGGCCCTTGCAAGTTTATGGAACAAGGGCCTGTCTGGCTCAGACCTTATACAACAATACTCATCAATCATAGATGATTTTATAAGGGAGAAATTTTTTTCTTGCTTCCCCTCTGCTTCCAAGGGGCTATGCCTGGTAGCCCTTGGTGGCTATGGCAGGTGCGAGCTTTTCCCCTACTCAGATATTGATCTACTTCTGCTATATGACAAAGGCCAAAAGGCCGCCATTGAAAAGGCAACAGAGGCCGTATTCTACCCTTTGTGGGATGCAGGCCTGGAGGTAGGCCATGGCGTGCGCACTGTTAAGGCATGCATGGAAGACATCAAACGGGATTTCTTCTTCATGGTCTCGCTCCTTGATGCCAGGCCAATATGTGGAGACGAAGGCCTTTTTACAAAATTGTCAGAAGAATTTAATGCCTATTTCAGACAGGGTGCCAGGAAAAAATTTGCCCAAGACATGATGCTTCATCGTACCAAGAGGCACGAACGTTTTGGGGATCACACCTATCTACTCGAACCAAACATCAAAGAAAGCCGTGGAGGCCTAAGAGACCTTCATGCAATACTGTGGACTGGAAAGGTGCTTTTCAGCCTCAGAAATCTCAACGACTTTTGTCAGGAAGGGCTATTGAACAAGGAGGAATTCGAAGCCCTGGAACAGGCCAGAGATTATCTTTTTATTGTAAGAAACCGCCTGCACCATGCAAGTGGCCGGAAAAATGACAGGCTCTTTTTTGAATATCAGGAAGAAATAGCAAAGGCATTAAGATTTTATGATTCGAGTGACATACTTGGAGTTGAAAAATTCATGAGGAACGTCCACAGGAACATGCAGGTTATTTCTGTGGCCTCGGATCTTTTCTTTGAGCATGTCCAAGACATCCTTTTACCATCAACACATCCTGCGTCGGCAACGGCCATAGACAAGGCCATAGAGATCTTAAAAGGCAAAATAGTATTGACTGACAGAAGGCTCGTGGAAGAAAGGCCGTACATCATGATGAAGGCCTTTGCCGTTGCTGCAAAAGAAAATCTGCCAATACATCATCTTACAAGAAGGCTTGTTTCTTCTATTTGCAAGGATCTTGATCCAAAATGGCGAAATTCCAAAAAATCTGCCAAATATTTCATAGAGGTACTTCTTCATTCCAAAGACTCAAGAGTACTTGACCAGATGCTTGAAAGCGGCCTGCTTACTGCTTTCATACCTGAATTCGAACACCTAAGAGCCCTTGTCATCCACGACGTATATCATGTTAACACGGTTGACAGACACTTAATTGAAAGTGTTGTCCAGCTTAATCTTTTGCGAGAAAAATATCCATCCATTTTCCAAAACGTAAGGGATGAAAAGGTCTTATTCCTTGCTACCCTTTTTCATGACATAGGAAAGGGCATGGGAGGCCGTCATGCCCAAAAGGGAGCAAAAATTGTAAGAAAGATAGGACCGAGGCTCGGGCTAAACGAAGCCCAAATAGATGACCTTTGTTTTCTGGTGGAAAACCACCTCTACCTCATTGACAACGCAACAAGAAGAGATCTTGAAGATGAGTCCCTGATACTCAAATTCGCAAGGCACATCCGCAAGATAGACCGACTGAACATGCTTTATCTCATAACCATAGCAGACTCCCTTGCAACTGGACCAAACGTGTGGAACGAGTGGAAGGAGGCCCTGCTCCTTGAGGTATATCACAAGATCGCACATCTTCTTGAGCAAAACGATTTGGTGGATCCTGACAGAATAGCCGCAGTCAATTGGATGAAGGAAAAGGTCAGGGGGCTAATAGGCAACGAGGCAGAAGATATGCTTCCAGCACTTCCAGAGGATTATCTTTTAAGTTTCACTCCCCAGGCCATTTCCATGCACATGTCAATGAAAAAGGAGCTCAGAAGCGACAAGGTGATCTGCGTTCCTGAAGATAGAATAAATTACTGGTCCATATTACTGATGGCCAAAGACAGAACAGGTCTTCTATCCAAGATCTGCGGCACCTTTGCTCTCTACAATCTATCCATTCTTCAGGCGCAAATATTTACTCTCAAAGATGGTACAGTGGTTGATGTACTGGATGTCCGCTCTCGTTCTGAAACTTCTTTTTCAGAAATGCACTGGGAGAATCTGTGCAAGGATCTCCAAATGGCAATCATAGACCGGCTTGGACTCAATCACAGGTTAGCGGAAAAATTTTCCAGGCTGCCTCAAAAAGAGCACAAGGTGTCCATTTATCGCAAGACAAAGGTTTTAATCGATAACAGCCAGTCTGACTTTTTCACAATCATAGAGGTATATGCCCAGGATTCGCCTTGTCTTCTTTACAGCGTTACCAAGACACTGGCAGAATTCAATATAAACATACACAAGGCCAAGATAGGCACCAGTGCGGATCAGGTCGTGGATGTTTTTTATGTTCTTGATGGCCTTGGTCAGAAGATTGAAGACGAACAGCTTACTAAAGAGCTTGAAAAGGCCTTGGAATATGCAGCAACAAGCTGCGTCTTATGACTTGAATTCAGGTAAAAAGAAAATGTGGTTTTTTCTAAAATTTATATTAAAAAAACGGATAGTGTTTTCATCGCCACTTAACTAAGTGAGGGTTAAAGGCCTAAAAAGGGTTCGCAGGCCAAAAAATAACAGTAGGAGGAGATTTTTATGACCCCCAAAGACGTATTAGATCTTATAAAGGAAAAGGACATCAAAGTAGTTGATCTGAGATTTCTGGACTTTCCTGGTGTATGGCAACACTTCACTGTGCCTGCCAGCGAGCTTGACGAAGGTGCCTTTGAAGCAGGCTTTGGCTTTGACGGCTCAAGCATCAGGGGATGGCAGCCCATTCATGCAAGTGACATGCTGGTAGTCCCAGATGCATCTACTGCTCAAATCGATCCCTTCTTTGAGGAACCAACCCTTGTCCTTATTGGCGACATCGTAGATCCTGTTACAAAAGAGGCATATTCCAGGGATCCAAGAAATATCGCCAAGAAGGCAGAGGCATATCTAAAGAGCACTGGCGTTGGCGACACTGCATACTTTGGCCCTGAGGCAGAGTTCTTCATCTTTGACGATGTAAGATACGACAACCAGAGCAACGGCTGCTTCTATGAGGTTGATTCGGTAGAGGGTATCTGGAACAGTGGCAGGGACGAATGTCCAAACCTTGGATATAAGCCTCGCCACAAAGAAGGATATTTTCCTGTACCGCCAACAGACAAGTTCCAGGATATGCGTACAGAAATGCTTCTTACCCTTCAGTCTCTTGGCATAGACACTGAGTGCCAGCATCACGAGGTGGCCACAGCTGGTCAGGCAGAAATCGACATGAGATTCAAACCGCTTCTTAAGATGGGTGACCAGCTCATGTGGTTCAAGTATGTTCTGAAAAATGTTGCCTACAAGTATGGCCGTACCGTCACCTTTATGCCAAAGCCACTCTATGGTGACAATGGAACCGGTATGCACACCCACATCAGTATATGGAAAGGCGATGAGCCAGTGTTTGCTGGTGACAAATATGCAGGACTTTCTGAAATAGCAATGTATGCCATCGGTGGTATCCTGAAACACTGCCGCGCCCTTTGTGCCTTCACCAATCCTTCAACAAACTCTTACAAGAGACTCGTTCCAGGATTTGAGGCCCCTGTAAACCTTGCCTACTCCAGCAGGAACAGAAGTGCAGCAGTAAGAATTCCTATGTATTCTCCATCTCCCAAGGCCAAGAGGATCGAGTTCAGGACACCAGATCCTTCCTGTAACGGATATCTTGCATTTTCTGCCATGCTTATGGCAGTGCTTGATGGTATAGAGAACAAGATTGATCCAGGCGAGCCACTGGATAAGAACATCTACGATCTGCCACCAGAAGAACTTGCCAACGTTCCATCAGCACCTGGCTCCCTGGAGGAGGCCCTGGAGGCTTTGAAGGAAGATCATGAATTCCTCCTAAAGGGTGATGTGTTCACGCAAGATGTCATTGACATGTGGCTTGAATACAAGACAGAAAACGAGGTAAACGCAGTAAAACTTCGTCCACATCCAATCGAATTCTATCTCTACTACGACATATAAAAACTTTGGCACAAGCCAGTTACAAGTAATAAGGGCCGCTTATGCGGCCCTGTCTTTTTTTCTTGTCCAGAAGATTACAGCTCTCAATCTAAGGTAACCATGTTGTCACGGTGGATTACCTCTTCCTTTACTGAATCCCTTCCAATCCTCGAGCAGATCTGGCTTGAATGGCACCCTGATATCTTCCTAAGTTCCGACGAAGAATAATTTGAAAGGCCCAAAGCCACCTCCCTGCCATTTTTGTCAACACAGACAATACAGTCGCCTTCTTGAAACTGTCCACTTACATCTGTCACACCCGCTGGCAGTAGACTTTTCCCCCTTTCAAGAAGGGCGCATACAGCTCCATCATCAATGCTGATTATGCCCTTTCTCTCAAGCGCATAAGCGATCCAAGGTTTTCTGCCAAAGATTCTCCTTGATTTTGATGGGGAAAAAACAGTACAGTCAGCCTTCCCATCAAAAATGGCATGAATAATATCGGGCTTTTTTCCTCCGGCTACAACCATGGGCACTCCAAAAGATGTCACCATCTTGGCAGCCCTAAGCTTTGAGCCCATACCGCCACGCCCTGCCCTTCCTGGCCCATGACCAGCCATGGACAATATCTTTTGGTCTATCTCTTTCACCTCATGGATCTTTTGGGCATTGGGATTGGATCTTGGATCCTCTTCATAAAGACCATCGATATCACTTAAACACACAAGAAGATCTGCTTCTGCAAGATTTACCACAAGGACCGAAAGGGCATCGTTGTCGGTAAATTGAAGCTCTTCTGTGGCAACGGTATCATTTTCATTGATGATGGGCACTACATTCCAATCCATAAGGGTCTTTATGGTATTTTTTGCATTTACATATCTTCGTCTGGCAACAAGGCCATCCCTCGTAAGTAACACCTGGGCCACTTTGAAACCACGTTCTGAAAATGCATCTTCATAGACCTGCATAAGAAGCCCCTGACCTATTGCCGCAAGAGCCTGTTTTTCAGGAATAGTGTGCACAGTTGCCCGTTCTGGCATCTTTGTCATTCCAGCAGCCACGGCCCCTGATGAGACAATGACAACCTGTCGGCCCTGCTCCATGAGAGCTGAAATCTGCCTACATAGCTCATGGATGAGCTCTTTTTCAAGACCCCTTGCATTAGTGAGCACAGCGCTGCCTATCTTTATGACAATACGCCTTGAAGGCTTGATATATTTTTCAAAAATTTTCTTCTCCATTTTGATCATCTACCTTTTGCCGCTCTTGACTGACAATCTTAAAAAGCCTATTAAGGAGCCTGTCAACCCCTTCCCCAGTAAAGGCCGAAATTGGATAGACATCGATCCCCTGACCCTTAAGACGGGCCTTTGCCTGCTCAATTTCCTCTTTTTCGGAGATGTCTATCTTGTTAAGGGCAATCACCAGCCGTTTGTTTAAAAGCTCCTGTCCAAAACCTGCAAGCTCTTCCTCTATGACGTTAAACTGTCTGACTGCCTCATCTGCACCAAGAGAAACATCAAGCACGTGCAACAGCACTGTGGTCCTTTCAATGTGCTTTAGAAATTCAACCCCCATCCCAATACCTCTGTGGGCCCCTTCAATCAACCCAGGTATGTCTGCCATGACAAGGCTTTCATCCGGAGAAAAAGCCACTACTCCAAGCTGCGGAACAAGGGTGGTAAAGGGATAGTTGGCAATCTTTGGCCGTGCTGCCGAACACCTGGCAAGAAGGGTCGATTTGCCTGCATTTGGAGCGCCGACAAGGCCTACATCAGCAAGAAGCTTTAGCTCAAGTCGAAGCCTTCTTTCCTGCCCTTTCCTTCCTTCCTGGCTGTAACGGGGGGCCTGATTGGTGGAAGTTGCAAAACGCGCATTTCCCTTGCCCCCGACCCCGCCTCTTGCAGCGGTCCATTTCTGATCTTTTCTGGTCAAATCAGCCAGAAGTAATCCTGTATCAGCATCAAATACAATGGTTCCTGGGGGAACCTTCACTGTGAGATCCCTACCAGATCGTCCGTGCATGTTTTTGCCACGCCCTGCCTTGCCACTTTCCGCAACAAAGCGCTTCCTGTATCGAAAAGGCTGTAGTGTATTAAGGCCTGTATCGACCTTTAAAATGACATCTCCACCCTTACCGCCATCACCGCCATCTGGGCCGCCTCTTGGCACATATTTTTCCCTTCTAAAGCTCACAGCGCCTGGGCCGCCATCACCAGCCTTCACATATATTTCTGCCTCATCAACAAAATTCATAACAGGCCCTTGCTAATCTCTGTTTTTTAAAAAGTTCTTTTGCTTTCCTTCAATGATAACCATTTCCTATAAACAAAAAAACCCACATCCGTTTTGGATGTGGGCCATAATATGGGTTGGGATTGTTGGATTAGGTTCTAAGCTGGATATACGCTCACAAGCTGTCTGTTCCTTTTTGTTTCAAACTTTACATGCCCGTCTATCTTGGAAAAAAGGGTGTAATCCTTTCCCATTCCGACGTTTTTCCCTGGATGAAACCTCGTTCCAAGCTGACGCACCAAGATGTTGCCAGCCCTTACAAACTGGCCGCCAAACCTTTTGACACCGCGCCTTTGGCCTTTACTGTCTCTACCGTTCTTAGAACTTCCACCGGCCTTTTTATGTGCCATGTCCTTTTGCCTCCTATACCACTATATCCTGAATCTCAATGGTAGTGAAATGCTGCCTGTGGCCTCTTTTCTTCTTATACCCTTTACGCCTTTTCTTCTTAAACACAATAACTTTTTTGGCCTTCCCATGCTCAAGAACCTTGGCCTTGACAGAGGCATTTTCAATCACAGGAGTTCCAACCTGAATATCATCATCCTTTATCACCATCAATACATCAGGAAGCTCAACCTCTGAACCCACTTCAGCATTGAGTTTTTCCACCTTAAGCACTTCACCTGGTGTAACTTTATACTGTTTTCCGCCGGTCTTTACAACTGCATACATAACCTTTATTTCCTCCGGGCCGATTTATTAGGCCTGATTTGACTCTCTATAAAGTGCGCAGACAAAAATAACATGAAAAGATGAGGTGTCAATAGCTACGAAAAAAAAGCCCCACCGTAGGTGGGGCTTTGTCTATCTTCCTTATATCAGCTTGTTATTAGAAGAAGTGCTGATACTGAATCCTGAAGCGCACATCATCCTGATCATTTGGATCTTTGGCTAGTTTGCCAGTAAATCCAAGGGCATCTGCCTCATCCTGACTGATTTTATAGAAGTTCCTGTGGAATAACCCTACCTCAGCGCTTATGTACTGATTGAAGCCGTGGAGATAGTAATTGATGCCGGCACGGATCTGATGCATGTCTTTTTCAACTGCGTAGCCGCCATCGTCAGACATCTTCACAAGGCCAAGTCCGCTTGCCAAGCTGTTTTCAAGATTGTTCTGATCAAGTCTCTTTAGATATGCATACTTCACAGTAACTTCCCATTTCTTTGGTACCAGGAAGTAACCAAGGTTCGCCCTTGCACCCCAGCGATCCCAGTTGTAGCTGTACTGGTTGTCCTTATCTGGTGCCTGCTGAAACTCTTCCCAACCTGCTTCAAGATCAGCTGAGAAACCAAGATACCTGAAAAGCAAGGCCACATCGCCACCATAGTTGTTTATGTCATGCGCAAAACCAACCTTCTTGGCAAGAACCCCATTTTTACCCTTTGCATCAAACTGATGGGGATCATACACATTCTTTACCTTGTTCTTCCAGTCAAAGACTCCAAAAATCAAGGCTGCAAGCGGGGTGGTATTGTAGGCATAGTCGCCCTGAGCAAAGTAATGCTTAAAGCCCTTTGAGCCCATTGGACCCTTTGGATCAGAGCCGGGAAGGAAGTTAATGCCTATCCTGCCAACGTAAAGCATCTGATCATCAAAGTTGGCTGTCGCCTGGGTATCCCTGCCATTATAGATACCTGCCCAGTAAACCAGGAACTGTTTCTGGTTGAAAAGATCAAGATCGCCATTGATGTTGAAACCTTGAGACCTGTAAAGAAGCATACCGCCTGTTGGAAATTCAGTTGTTTTATCCAAGTGGCTACCAACCCTTAGCCTTGCATTGTAACCGGGAATATCATAGGTGCGGTTTCCGAACTTGTCTTTATCCATCTCGGAATCACCGGTGAATATGGTACGGTCTGCCCCGTTCTGACCAAATCCGCTCTGCCAGTACTCAATTGAGTAAGGTATCTTCATACGACCAAACTGAATACGGGCAAACTTGTACTTGCGCCACACTATGAAGGCATCATGGGTGTGTACCTTTCCCTGAGGCTCAAGCTGGATGTGCATAAAGTACTTCCAGTCCTTGTTTGGGGCATAACCATCAACAAAGAGACGCAGACGACGCATGGTAAAGGAGCTGAAATTTTCCGTTGCTCCTGAAATATCATCATCTACTGAAACATAGGTGTATCTCATTTGGATACCAGCCCTAAGCCTCATGAGATACTCGTTGTTGTTCTTTGGATTGTGATACTTGATCCGAAAACCATTCTTCCATGAAACCTTAAAGTTGTTTCTGTCAGCCTTCCACTTCTCAAGCTCTTGGACCTTTTGCTGAAGTGCTGCTGTGTCCGGGCACGGAGCAGTCTTTTGTTGGGCTTCAAGCTGTTTGATCCTTTGGGTCAATGCCTTGACCTGTGCCTTAAGATCCGCTAATTCCTGATTTGGTGGCACTCCTCCCGCAAAGGCTGCTGCGGATGCAGTAACCAAAAACACGAGAGACAAAAATAAAAGCCCTAAGCCCTTTTTTGGAAACGATCCCTTGTACATAATCCCTCCTTTGTTAATTTTTTTACAACCTCCTGAAATCTCTACTCTTTTCTTAAACTACCAGTTTGTTTTTTTGTCAAGTCGTATTTTTTAGAGTCATAATGAAATATTTTTTACAATTTAACATGGATTCAATCAATTATATACACTTTTTTACTCGGTCACCGGATTTTTTTTAATAGGCAAAATAAAATAGAAATTATTTCCCATTGGTACCGGCTCATAACCCACCTGTCCTCCATGAACCTCGATGATTTTTTTTACGAAGTGAAGCCCGTGTCCGGTTCCCGGTCGACTCCTGGCTGCCGCGGTGGATCTAAAGCCCTCTTCAAAAATATGGGCCGCCTCTTCAGGGCTCAAATGTGGCCCGGTTGTAAAGACGTTAAACTTTATACCATCTTTTCCAGGGCCAAAATAGTCTGGCAACACCTGCCGTCCATAGGCCATGAACTTGATCCTGTTACCAGATGCATCGGTTACTTCCTGGCAATATTTTTCTGCGTTTGAAAAGAGATTTGCATAGACCTGGGAAATAAGACCAATATCAACTGCCAACGGGATATCCTCGTCTGGAACACCACCAAGTTGATTGTCTATTACAATACCCCTCCGTGCAAGCCTCTCCCTGTAGCGCTCCAACTGAGGTTCTATGACCTCCTGACGAAAGTTGCACATCCGCCTCCTAAGAACAAGCTCCCCCTTTTGAAAATGTTCCCTTCTAAGCAGGCTCTCCAAAAAAAGGCTCGTGTTTTCAAAATGCTTCTCTATGTCCTTATAGTAAGCGCGCAAATCATCCAAAGCGTGTCGAAGCCTCTGTTCCACCTCTTCTGCCTGGACTACGTTGGGGCACTGACATTTTTCTGCATCCTTAAGATGTCGCTTCAAAAGTTTCATTATGGAATCAAGCTCGGTTATCTTTTTTTCTATGAGTTTTAAGAAATACTTATATTTGATATTTGGCACTATTACGTTGTGCTCGATATCAGCGACAAGGGTGTTTATGAACTTGATGTGCTCCTCGTTTTGTTTTGCAAGGAGCTTGTAATGGAGATTGTAGCCAATGCGGTTTGCGTACTTTTCAAAAAAAAGCTTGTCTTTTTCAGTCAGATGTGACTTGGGAAAGACCTCGAACATCCCTATTATGTCCGTGGCCTTTGAAATGGCCTTTATGGCAAAAAGCCTCTTATTGCCGCGTATTGGAGCAAAAAAAGAATCTCCAAGCTCATAAGGTTCAGATGATATTCTCACCCCTTGAGGAGGTTCCATGCCGCAAACTCCCAAGGCATTCAGGGAATCGCAGACTCGCCTAAGCCTGCCCTCCTCAAAGTCCATAAGATAAAGGCAGGAGTCAAAATCCATAAACACCTTTGGTACGAAAACGGCAATACGGTAAAAATTTTCAAGAGTCTCGAATTCCTGGGCAAGATCAAAAAAGGCTCTCAGGGTCCGACCTTGAATGGCAGTAAAATTGTACCGCTCGTAATCCTCTTTTTTCTTTCTAATTCTGGAAAGAACCGCTGCTAACTCGGGAGGATCTGGCTTGGCACAGTATATGGTCATCTTTCAAGATGCCTCTGATTAGGCCTGTTGTAAGAAACTCTTTTCTATAGCACTTACCAGGCTCGGGATGGTTGACTCATCTGGCACTACATTGACCTCCAGGCCCTTTTGCCTTGCGGTTTCTGCCGTCACCGGACCGATACAGGCAACCTTTGCGGTGGAAAGAACTTTCTTTATAAGATGGGGCGGGACTGCCTTGAAAAAGTTACTCACAGTGGATGAGCTGGTAAAGGTTACAACATCGATGATCTCCTCTTCGAGAAGTTCCAGAGTCTGTGGCGCCACCTGAGGGGCTACCGTTTCATAGGTTGGTGCCACCAACACCGCTGCACCCATCTGCTCAAGGGCCTGAGGCAAGATCTCCCGAGCCTTCACAGCTCGCGGTATCAAAACCCTTGCCCCTTGCATATTCATCTTGGAAAAAAGCCGTATCAAGCCCTCTGCCCTGAAATCATCAGGAATGGCATCCACACGAATATGATGTTTTTTAAGCTCTTTTGCAGTGCTCGCGCCAACAGTGGCAACCCTTGCACCACCTAATATACGCACGTCCTTCCCAAGTTGGTCTATCCTAAGAAAGAAGAATTTTACTGCGTTTGGGCTTGAAAAGATTATCCAGTCAAAGGTTGAAGCACTATCTATGGCAGCATCAAGCACAGAGGTGTCTTTAACCTGTCTGACTTCTATGGTTGGACATTCAATGCATCCTGCACCCTTTCTTTCAAGGAGTGCAACAAGTGCGCTTGCCTGTTGCCTGGTACGAGTTACAAGCACTTTTTTACCAAGAAGGGGCTGTCTTTCAAACCAATTTATCTTGTCCCGGACCTTGCACACGTCCCCAACCACTATTATTGCCGGAGGTCTGAAACCAGCCTCCTTGACCAGCTGGGCAATGTTTGAAAGAGTGCCAGTGATGGACTCCTGAAGCGGTGTTGTGCCCCATCTGATCACCGCGACTGGTGTGTCTGGCCTGCGACCAAATTTCATGAGATTTTCTGTTATGTTTGGAAGATTAGTCATTCCCATAAGGAAAACCAAGGTTCCAACACCCTTTGCAAGCCCCTCCCAGTCCACATCTGCCTCTTTATTATCAAAACGCCTGTGGCCGGTTATGAAGGCTACGGAGGCAGTATATGACCTATGGGTAAGAGGAATACCAGCATAGGCAGGAACTGCAATTGCTGAAGTCACACCTGGCACTATCTCAAAATCTATATGATTTTCCGCAAGTATCTGGGCCTCTTCGCCTCCTCTTCCAAAAATAAACGGGTCTCCACCCTTGAGTCTTACCACCTCCTTACCTTCCTTGGCCTTGGCCACAATTAGCTCATTTATCTCATGCTGATTTGCAACGTGTTTTCCAACCCGTTTGCCAACGTATATCTTTTCCGCTTCTGGATTTACAAATTCCATTATTCTTGGGGAAGCAAGCCTGTCATAGATAACAACCTGCGCCTTCTTGAGAAGTTCTCTGCCCCTCAAGGTAAGAAGCCCTGGATCACCAGGTCCTGCCCCTACCAGATACACCTTGCCTTTTGCCTTATGAGCCACTGTATACTTCCTCTAATATTTCCTTTCCACCAAGATCCAAGATAGTTTCAGCAAGGGCCCTTCCAAGTTCCTTGGCACCTGTCGGATCACCTTCCATTGACCTTCGGATCACACGCCTTCCCTGCTCATCAGCCACAATGCCTTCCAAGACAAGCCGATCTTCGTAAAGAGATGCCAAGGCACCTATGGGGACCTGACAACCTCCTTCAAGCCTTTCCAAAAAGGCCCTTTCTGCCCTGACCCTAATGGCCGTCTCATCATGATGCAGTGGTTGAAGCAGCTTTCTCGTCTCTTCATCATTGCTTCTGAATTCTATGCCAAGTGCGCCCTGACCTATTGCAGGTATCATGATGTCAGTGGAAAGAAAACACGAAATTCTGTCTGAAAGGCCAAGCCTTTTCAGACCAGCAGCTGCAAGGATAATGGCATCAAAATCACCCTGGTCCAGCCGTTTTAGACGGGTATCCAGGTTGCCTCTAAGTGATTCTATCTGTAGATCTGGTCTTACGATTCTAAGTTGAGCCATGCGCCTGAGGCTGCTTGTACCAACCCTTGCACCGTGTTCCAGATCAGACAGACATGGTGCCTTCCTGCTTATAAAAGCGTCCCTGTGGTCTTCCCTTTCAGGGAAAATGGAAACCTCAAGCCCTGAAGGGATCTCTGTTGGAACATCTTTAAGGCTGTGCACTGCAATATCTGCCTGACCGCTCAGTATGGCCTCTTCTATTTCCTTTACGAAAAGTCCTTTACCACCAACCTTGGCCAGGGGCACATCAAGAATCTTATCTCCCCTGGTGGTGACCTTTAGAAGCTCAACTGTGCATTCAGGCCAAAGTTCCTCTATCCTGCCCTTTACCCAGCTACTTTGTGCAAGGGCAAGCTTGCTTTTCCGTGTGGCAAGTACGAGCCTTTTATTCATTAGTTGCTCCTGCCTATCCACCGCAGGAACTGCAATTGGTACTGGTACAGCCTGCACAACCTCCAGAGGCCTTCTTCCCTGTACCCCTGAAACTGTTGCCAGACTTCATAGCAAACGTTGACATCTTTTTAACCGTGTCTTCAGAACCACATTTTCTGCACTTTATGACCTTATCTGAACTAAAGACAAGTTGTTCAAACTCCTCACCACAACTGTTGCATACATATTCGTAGATTGGCATTTTACTTAACTCCTTTGAGTTTCAAGTTCTTCCATCATAGCAGCTGCCAGAAGCGGCAACATGATCTCGTGATGGCCTGTAAGATTAAAACCTTTTCCGCCTTCCAAGGTAGGTCGAGAAACCACATTGGTCAAGGGACGGTACTGCCTCATAAAATCCATGTTGACAGTTGTGATCCTGTTAACCTCATGACCCAGATTACGTACGGCGGTTAGGGCTTTTAGAAACACCTCTGGCAACAAGACAGCAGAGCCAATGTTGAAATATACACCATCTTGAAGACTCGATACAAGGGAACAAAAGATCCTGAAATCGTAAAAGGTCGCCTCTCCAATCTTTGCGCCATCTGCATTCGGATGAATATGTATAATGTCTGTGCCGACTGCCACATGGACTGTTACGGGCACTTGTCTTGCCGCTGCCTGGGCAAGCAGACTATATTGGTTGTAAGGAAAGGCCTTCTCAAGAAGTTGTCTTCCCACTGCCTGGCCAAGGCCAATCCCATTCCTGCTTGCAAAGGCTATTGCATCATTTAGAAACTTCCCCGTCTCCCTTGCAGCACCAAATTTGCCACAGCCAAGCACTGATGCGACGTCCTCCGATGTCTTGCCTGCCATTGCAAGCTCACTGTCATGGATAATGCCTGCACCATTTAGTGCAAACCCATGTATTAGCCCTTTTTCCATAAGATCGATAAGAAGTGGAGTAAGACCAACCTTTATTACATGGGCCCCCATGGCAACAATCACCTTTTTGCCTTCTTTGACCGCTTGGGCCCAACGGGCTGCCACATCCAACAAATCCCTGGCACCAAGGATGTTTGGCAGGGTATGTAAAAATTCTCTCATTGAAAAACCTGCATCCACACGATGACCTAGATCTTCGACAGATACCTTGCTTTTTCTGTCGTAGAGGCTGTAAGTGTTGAGCCCTTTGAAGGAAAAGGGTTGCGGATAAGTCATTTGCCAAACATGCTCCTTTCTACGAGATCACACACCAAGTGAGCACAAAAGATGTGTATCTCCTGAATACGCGGTGTGTCCGTAGAGGCAACCCTGAGAAGGAGATCACACTTGTGTTCCATCTCCCGTGGATCATTCCCTGTAAAACCCACGGTTACAAGCCCCATTTCTTTTGCAACATCAAGGGCCATAAGCACATTTTTAGATCGCCCACTCGTGGATATGCCTATTAGCACATCTCCTTTCACACCAATGGATCTGACCTGCTTTGAAAAAACCTGGTCAAAGGAATAGTCATTTGCAACTGAAGTCAGGATAGATGTATCTGTAGTAAGAGCAATGGCTGGAAGCGGGCTACGCTCAAGCCTGAACCTATTTACAAATTCTGCAGCCACGTGCTGACAGTCTGCAGCGCTCCCCCCATTGCCACAAAGAAGCACCTTGCCGCCATCTTTTATGCATCCAACAATGGCAGTTGCTATTTGTTCCATCACGTGGCGGCTTTCAGACATTGTGGCCTCAAGGGCACTTGTTAGATGCTCAAGGGCAGAATCAATCATTGTAAATACCTCATATATATAAAGGTTACACTTACCGAGAATCCACTCAGGTTGAAGACCTTTTTTCTCTTGCGGTTAAGAAAATAGAAGGGTCTTAGCTTGTCAACTTAAAGTGGCATTTGTTGCCCACAGGTGGGCAACAATTTCCATTACTTGCTCAAAAACTCTTGCAAAAAAACCAGCCCGACACTCAATTTTGGCCAAAACACATAAAAAAATGGAGTTAACCAGCGGGTACAACTTTTGCAATTAGGGTTTTCGAAGTCCGTTTTAACAAAAAAATTTCAGGAGATACAAATGACAGCAGCAGCACAGGCAATAACAAATCTTTTTCCAGGAAGCCCCCAGATGGCTGGTGAAACCTTGACAGGAAAAACCGGCCAGTCGCAAGGTTCAGGCTTTGCTGGCCTGCTCGAAAAGGCAGAGGCTGCACCTGAAATAAAGCCTCTTGAAAGCCTAGAGGGAAACAGCCCTACAAACCCCTTCGAGGACCTTTTCAAATTCATAGAGTTCCTCTGGGGAAGTGGTAATACCAACGAAATACCGCAGGGCCAGGGCCCGGTCTTGGGCAAGGGCCAAGACGAAACCGTGCAAGCTGGATCATTTCAGGATGGGCAAGATAAAACTGATGCGTCAGAAAACAAATGGACTAACGGCTTTTTTTCTGAGATTCAGCTTATTCTTGCAATGGTTGAAAAGCTTACAAAGGCTTTTTCTACTAGCGAACAAGAAGGTGAGGCAGTAGGTCTTTCTGAAAAAGAGATTCCTTCAGAGAACGAAAATTCAGTTGCTGTAGGTGACAGCCAAGCTGTCAAAACAACGCCATCGTCCATTTCTGCATCTGCTCAAATGGTGGCAGCACCTGGAATAGCAATATCTGCTACAGACGCCTCTTCAAAAGATTCTGTTGCGCCTGACAATAAAAAGATACAAGAGCAAGGAACGTCTTCTGGCAAGAATAGCGAAACCATACCTTTTCCAGGGTTTGATGAAAAAAGCGCAAAAGGTTGGAGCAGACCTGATGACAAAACTTTTTTGCCTGAAAAGAATCCTATTAAACATAATCAGATCCAACAGAAAGATACAGATGACTTAAAAGGCGTAGACCTCCATCTCATGAGATTTTCTTATTCCAAGGAAAAGGGGATGGATATTACAGACATAAAGTATTCGAAGCTGATGTCTGGTTCCGAGACGGCTGCAAAAGATGGCCTTCAATATGCAAATGACCCGGTTACAGAAGGAATGCTGCTTTCGTCAAATGGAATAAAGATGGCAAAGGCTACTGTATCCGACCCTGAAAAAGGCAGCATCACTTACAAAAAAATCCATGTAGCACCTTCGTTTTCTCTTGAAAACACGGGCTCTCCATCAAGTAGAAGTAGCAATGTGGCAAAGCATAGCATCCCCATTGAGGCCTCAAGCCCAAATGACACCGTAACCATCGATTTCAATGAAGGAGAAAATCATTTGGAAACAGATCAACATAAAGGTAACTCCACAACAACAAATAACGAAATTAAAGACGGTTCCCACCAGAAATTCGTTGTAGGAACTAGTGATACTGTTGGGGCTACAAAGGATAATACCGCGGCTCAGACCACACAGCCCAAACTTGATGAGACGGTTACGGCTCAGATAAAAGAGGGGCTAAGCCAGGCCCTTCAGATGAATAAAAACAAGGCGATTCTTCATCTGAATCCGCCCGAGCTTGGCACTGTTAAAGTCAGTATAAGCGTCTCCCACAACAACCACGTGCAGGCAAGTTTCGTGGCTGACCATCCGGAGACAAGACATATCCTTGAGGCCCATATGCAAAGCCTAAAGGACAGTCTTGCCCAAAACGGTTTCTCCATGGCCCAGGTCAATGTGGATGTAAGCGGCGGATTCAGTCAGTGGGCAGGAAACCAGCATGAGACTCTTACGCCTTTTGGTTTTCCAAGCATGTGGCTCAATAATCAAAAAAGTGATTCATCGACTTCTGAAGCAGGAGCTGCCCAGACATCCCGAGTTAGCCCAAACGGGGTCCACGTCATAGCTTAGGAGACAGTCATGACAAATATTGGATCAATCAACAATACAGCTGCAAAGCCAGATGCGGGCGACACTGATGTCAAGTTTCAGACCAAAGAGGAACATGCATCTCTTGACAGGGACGATTTCATGAAGCTGTTTGTCACACAGCTACAATATCAGGACCCGATGAATCCCATGAAAAGTGCTGAAATGGCATCTCAGGTGGCACAGTTCAATATGGTGGACTTGATGTACAAAAACAACTCTGCCTTAGAAAACATGACAAAGGCCGAAAATATGGCTGCATCTGTAAATGCCATAGGTCTTTTGGGACACAGGGTAGAATATGCAGGCTCCATGGCATTTGTAACAGAAGATGGATTGCAACCTTTTCATATTAAAAACGAAAGCGACACCCAGGCCACCTCTGTCCAGGCATCGATCTACAACCAAAAGGGGGCACTTATAAGAAAACTTGATCTTGGCCCAATGGATCCAGGTCAGGACATAAAACTTGACTGGGATGCAACAGACGCCAGTGGCCAAGAGGTGCAACCTGGTTCTTATAAGGTTTCCATTGATGCAGTGGATGCCTCAGGGCAGGAGCTTGATCTTAAAACTACAACAATGGGACTGGTATCTGGTATAGAAACCGGCCCTGACGGCTTTCCTAAGATCTCCATAAAAGGAGACAAGCCCATAGATTTCAAGGAAATAACAAAGGTAGAATCATAAAAGTTTTAACATACAGGAGGTAACAAAATGGCACTAACTAGTTCATTATATTCAGGAGTAAGCGGCCTGGTAAACATGGGAAATGCCATGCAGGTCATTGGAGACAACATCTCCAACGTAAACACTACCGGTTTCAAAGCTGCCAGGACCACCTTTCAGGACATCATGGCCCAATCCATCAACACGGCAAGGGGCGGTTCACAGGTAGGAAGAGGCTCAGCAATGTCTGATGTGGCACCACTATTCATTCAAGGCTCTTTTGAAAGCACGTCTTCACCAACTGACCTTGCCATAGCAGGGAATGGTTTTTTCATGGTCTCAAACCCAAAGATTGAAAACAGCATCTATTACACAAGGGCAGGACAGTTTCATGTGGATAAAAACGGCTACATGGTGAATCCCGCAGGGCTTAGGGTCCAGGGATGGGACATGGAAGAGCAACCAGATGGAAGCTTTGAAATAGTTGGCTCCATCAAGGACATTGAGATACAAAACACATCTCCTCCTGTTGCAACAAGTCTTGCTACCATTGCAGTAAACTTAGATGATGGAGCAAAACCAGTTGACAGTAATAACACCCTTGCAGATTCCTGGGACGGCAGCACAGGAGATCCAAACGGTGGGCTTAAGCAAAATGTAAACTATGAATACAAAACCACATTCAAGGTATATGATAGCCTTGGAAACACCCATGAACTAACAGTCTATTTCGACAAGGAGCTGGATGATCCAAATATACAAGGCGATGAACGTACGTGGGAGTTTCTGGTGGCAATGAATCCTGAGGAGGATAAATCAGGTAATGCCGGGACACAAAATGCCGGCAAGCTCATGCGAGGTAAGATTCAGTTCACACCAGATGGCCAAATAGAAAGGATCACCGATATCTATCGTTACAATAATACCACAGAAGAAGGCCCCCTGGAAACAAATACCGGTACCAATCAGGCCTTTGGAGACCACAACTATCCACAAATAATTGCCTTTTTCCAGCCACCCTCAGGTAACACTGATCCGACCACAGGCCTTGATACCACAGCACAAAGGATTGAATTCAGCTTTGGTGCCCAGGCCAAGATAGACTCTGGTACAAATACGGTCTTGAGCTGGTCACCAGAGACCATTACCACCACCCAGTATGCGAATCGTTCGAGCACACTATTTTACGACCAAAATGGTTTTGGCGCAGGTTTTCTGGAAAGCCTTAGTGTCGATGCAGAAGGCGTTATCTCTGGCTCCTACTCAAACGGCAGGATTATTGCCCTTGGTCAGTTGGCACTTGCAAGATTTTACAGCCCCTCGGATCTGTCAAAAGAAGGTGGCAACTTGTGGAGAGAGACAACGGCTTCAGGAACAGCAATCACCGGGCCACCAAGGACTAACGGCTTAGGCTCCATAGCATCAAATGCACTTGAACAGTCCACTGTTGACATGGGTACAGAATTTGTGAAGCTCATTACCACTCAGAGGGCTTTTCAGGCAAACTCGAGGGTCATCACCACAACAGACGATATGTTGAACGAGCTGTTAAACATGAAACGCTAAAGTTTCTAAGTTGATGAGGGGCTGATGGTTTTGCTTCAGCCCCTTTTTGACTTCTATTTGGATAACAATAGGCAAAGCACGCTAAACTTCCTCAGATTTTTCGAGGATTACCACGGCAGCAGCCATCTCCCTTTCATGGCTTAAAGAAAGATGGATATTATTTACGCCAATACCTATGGCAGCCTCTTTTGCCTTACCAAAAAGGATTATCTTTGGCGCCCCTTTCTCATCCTTTCTAACACACATCTGTTTCATTGTGATCCCTTTTGAAAAGCCGGTTCCAAAGGCCTTTACAAGGGCCTCCTTGGCAGCGAACCTTGCGGCAAAACATGGGTAAGGGTCCTTCCTTTGGCTGCAAAATGCTATCTCATCTTTACAAAAAACCCTGTTTAGAAAACCCGAACCGAAACGCTCAACTGCTGCCCTTATTCTACAAATCTGTACAAGGTCTATCCCTACCCCTGCTATCATCAAGTTCCTAACCTTTTATTAAGGCAAGCATCTCTTTCACAGCCCTATCAAGCCCT
>Ga0256833_1000811_pt1 | contig 23758 bp, 22 predicted proteins | sample 356284metaG_FD_190535 | JGI IMG/M metagenome (GOLD analysis project Ga0256833, IMG submission 190535) | Hydrothermal vent microbial communities from Mid Atlantic Ridge, Atlantic Ocean - 356-284 | ecosystem: Environmental > Aquatic > Marine > Hydrothermal vents | place: Atlantic Ocean: Mid... | reverse complement strand
CCAATACCCGCCTGACAGATCCGGAAGTCCTGGAGTTCCGCTTTCCCGTCAGGCTGGAGCATTTCGGCATCCGCCGCGGCTCCGGCGGGGCAGGGCGGCATCATGGTGGCGACGGGACGGAACGCATCGTCGTTTTCGATGCGCCCATGGAGGTCTCGCTGCTCACCAATCACCGCAGGGTCTGCCCCTTTGGCCTCGCAGGTGGCGAAAACGGCCAGTGCGGCGAAAACGCCATCCGCCGCACGGACGGGCGCAAGGAGCGGCTGCCTTCCTGCATCACCCTGAAGGTGGCCCCCGGCGAGGCCATCATCATCCGCACCCCCGGCGGCGGCGGCTATGGCAAGGCGTGATGGGAGCTTGAAAAACGCTTGCGCGTTTATCCCCTGCCAGCCACCCAGGTCATGGGTCTGCGCCCCAAGACAATCAATGGAGATGCCCGTGAGGCATCTGGCCGCCGTCTTGATGAGTTTTTTCCAGAGCGCGCGGATCGGGGCTCAGATGGAAAAGCTTACCCCACAGCCGCAGGAGCTGGTGGCGTTGGGGTTGTCCACCTTGAAATGCGCCCCGGCCAGGGTGTCCTCGAAATCCACGCTGGCGCCCAGCAGGAAGGGCAGGGAGGCCGGATCGATGACCACCACGGCATCTCCGGCGCGGATCACCTCATCGTCTTCCTTCGGGCCCTCGACGAGCTGGAAGTCATATTGAAACCCCGAGCAGCCGCCGCCTTGCACCGCGACCCGCAAGGCCCCCTTGTCCTCCTCGGAGGCGAGGATTTGCGCAATGCGCTTCGCGGCGGCTTCGGTGATGGTTATATTGGCGCTCATGAAAACGATTCCCGTGCGAGACTGTCACTGCCGCCAATCTTGGCCCTTGCGCCCGCTTAGTCAAGCGCGCCGCCGCCTGCTTCCGGCTGGCGGGAGGCGCGCATGAGCGCTCTTGCCCCATATGCCTGCGATGCCGCCGCTTCCCGCGGGCGCTTCCATGCCGAACCGGCCGCCGCGGGGCGCAGCCCCTTCCAGCGCGACCGCGACCGGGTGATCCACTCCACCGCCTTTCGCCGCCTGATGCACAAGACGCAGGTTTTCGTCGCCCACGAGGGGGATCACTTCCGCACCCGCCTGACCCATTCGCTGGAGGTGGCCCAGATCGCCCGCTCCATGGCCCGCGCCCTGCAGCTCGACGAGGACATCACCGAGGCCCTGGCCCTGGCCCATGACCTGGGCCACACGCCCTTCGGCCATGCCGGTGAGCGCGCCCTGGATGCCTGCATGGGCGATCATGGCGGCTTTGAGCACAATGCCCAGACCCTGCGCATCGTCACCCGCCTGGAGCGCCGCTATGCCGCCTTCGACGGCCTCAACCTGACCTGGGAAACCCTGGAGGGGCTGGTCAAGCACAATGGCCCGCTCGTGGATGCTCAGGGCCGCCCGTTGGGCAAATATGCCTCCCGCGGCCTTCCCTTGGCGATCCGCGTCTTTGACCGGGCCAACGATCTCGAGCTCGCCAGCTGGCCCTCTGCGGAGGCGCAACTGACCGCCCTGGCCGACGACATAGCCTACAATGCCCACGACCTGGACGATGGCCTGCGCGCCGGGTTGTTCGACATCATCGACCTGGGCGACATTCCGCTGGCCGGCCCGGCGCTGGCCGATGTGCTGGCCCTGAAGGGCGATCTGGAGCGCTCCCGGCTGGTGCACGAGACGGTGCGGCGCATCATCTCCACCATGGTGGAGGACGTTCTGGCCCGCACCCGGCGCAACGTGGAGCGGCTCAAGCCGCAAAGCGCCGCCGAAGTGCGCGCCCTGGGCCGCCCGCTGGTGGAGTTCTCGGCCCAGATGAGGGAGGATCTGCGCATCCTGCAATTGTTCCTCAAGCGCCACATGTATCACCACCCCAGGGTGCAAGACGCCATGGCGCGCGCCCGGCGCATCCTGCGCGATCTCTTCGCTGCCTACATGAACGATCCGCAGCTCATGCCCGCGGATTGGCGCGAGACCTCCCTGGCCCATGATGCATCGGGCTTTCCACGCCAGGTATGCGACTTCATCGCCGGCATGACCGACCGCTACGCCATGATGCAGCACCGCAAGCTGTTTGACCTCGACCCCCTTTTTCGCTAATCCCGCGCACACCGGCATTTGCGGGCATGATGCTCCGCGCCTTGCCCATCGCAAGAACAGGCTTTCCCCATGAACATCTTTCATCTTCTGCGCGACAAGACGCTGGCCGCCCTGGACGAGCTGAAAAGGGAACAGGTCCTGCCCATGGATGCCGATGTCTCCCGCATCGGCGTCGAGCCGCCGCGCGATCCTTCCCATGGCGACATCACCACCAACGCCGCCATGGTGCTGGCCAGGGCGGCGGGCATGAAGCCGCGCGATCTGGCTGCAAGGATAACCGAGAAGCTGGACAAGGATGCCGACATTGCCAGCCTGGAGATCGCCGGGCCCGGGTTCATCAACATGCGCCTGTCGGACAACCTGTGGCCGCGCCTGCTCGACGCCATTCTCCAACTGGGGGATGATTACGGCCGCTCCACCTTGGGCGATGGGATCAGGGTCAATGTGGAATATGTCTCGGCCAATCCCACCGGGCCCTTGCACGTGGGCCATTGCCGCGGCGCGGTCTTCGGCGATGCCCTGGCCTCCCTGCTGGAGCACACCGGCCATGAGGTGACGCGCGAATATTACATCAATGATGCGGGCGCCCAGATCGAGGTGCTGGCGCGCTCCGCCTTCCTGCGCTACCGCGAGGCCCTGGGCGAGGACATAGGGGATATTCCCGCCGGGCTCTATCCGGGCGATTACCTGATCCCGGTGGGCCGCGCCCTGGCGGAGAAACACGGCGATCGGCTGCTGAAGATGGACGAGGCCGAATGGCTGCCCATCGTCAAGGATTTCGCCATCGATGCCATGATGGACATGATCCGCCAGGATCTGGCGGCGCTGAACATCACCCACGAGGTTTTCTTCTCCGAGCGCAGGCTGCACGAGGAGGGGCTGATCGAACAGACCCTCAAGGAGCTGGAAAGCCGCGGCCTGGTCTATGAAGGCCGCCTGCCGCCGCCCAAGGGCAAGCCGCCGGAGGACTGGGAGGATCGCGAACAGCTCCTGTTCCGCTCATCGCAGTTCGGCGACGATCTGGACAGGCCGCTGGTCAAGTCCGATGGCTCCTTCACCTATTTCGCCGCCGATGTGGCCTATATCCGCGACAAGCTGGAGCGCGGCTTCTCCCAGCTCGTCTATGTGCTGGGGGCCGATCATGGCGGCTATGTCAAACGCCTGCAGGCCGTCAACAAGGCGCTCTCGGAAGGCCGCGCCGAGCTCATCGCCCGCCTGTGCCAGCTGGTGAAGCTCTATCGTGGCGGCCAGCCGCTGAAAATGTCCAAGAGGGCGGGGGATTTCGTCACCTTGCGCGATCTGGTGGAGGAGACCGGCCCGGACGTGGTGCGTTTCATCATGCTCACCCGGCGCAACGATGCGCCCCTGGACTTCGATTTCCAGAAGGTCACCGAGCAATCGCGCGACAATCCGGTCTTCTATGTGCAATATGCCCATGCACGCATCTGCTCGGTGCTGCGAAATGCCGCGGACGAGCTGGGCGATGCCTTGAAAAAGCCCGAAACCGGCCCATCTGTGAACTGGAATCTGCTCCAGGATGAGGCGGAAATGGCGATCGTCCGCCGCCTGGGCGAGTATCCGCGCATGCTGGAGGCCGCGGCCAGGGCCCATGAGCCGCACCGGGTGGCCTTTTACTTGCAGGATCTGGCGGCGGACTTTCACAGCCTGTGGAACAAGGGCAAGGAAAAGCCGCATTTGCGATTCATTTTGAAAGATCAGTTGGATGTTTCCTTGACGCGTCTCGCTTTTTTGCGTGCAATTCGCTATTGTCTGGCAAACGGTCTGACTCTGCTCGGCGTCACACCGGCTGAAGAAATGTAAGGGGCACAAGAAACAAGCGCATGGATAACAGTTCAGACAATCGCAACACCACTTCAAAAAGTGGCCGCAACTGGCGGGAAAAGCTGGGGATTCCCGCCCGTGACCTGCCGCGCCTTTCGGAGGAGTTCTCTCCCCGCAAGGAACCTGCCGGGGCCGCCTCGCCGCGCGCTGCGCTGAGTGGGGAAAGGCCGCCCGCCAGCAGACGCGATTCGGCCGCAAGCTCTTCGGCACAGACCGGGCCCAAGGTCGAGGCCAGCCCGGCCCCCATGGCCCCGCGCAAGCCGGTGGCCAGACCGGCCCCGCTGGCGCCGCGCCATCCGGCGGCGCAAAAGCCTGCGCAGGCCGCTCCGGCAAGGCCGCAAAGGCCGCCCGCGGCCCCACCGCTCACTGCCACGCCCCCATCCGCGCCAAAACCGCACGCGCCAAAACCGCAAAGGCCCAATCTGGGTGCGGATGACGAATTCGCCCGCCGTCTGCGCGCCCAGCGCGAGGCGGCCGAAAAGCTCGCCGCCCGCCGCCTGGCCGAAGCCCATGGACGCGCCCCCGGCATGCCGCCGCGCACGCCGCCTGCGGGCGCACCGGGAGCTTACGCCGCGCCCGGAGCTGCCCCGCGCCCGCCTGTTGCCCCGCCGCGCGCTCCCGGGCAGGCGCCGGGCCGGATGCCGCCTGCGCAGCCATCCGCCGCCGCGCCGGTTCCGCCCGCATCCGGCTCTCCTTCTGCGCCGCCGCGGACAGCATCGCCCAGGCCCTTGCCCTTCAATTTCGCCGATGCCCCGGCCCCGGATGCCCCGGCCGATGCGCCCGAACCCCCTGGCAGCGGCGCCATGCCGCCGCCCCACGCGGCGGGAGCCGGACATCCGCCCGCACCATCGCGTGGCCGCCAGGCGCCGCCGCCATATATCGCTCCGGCCGAGCCCCCCGTTGCATCGCCCCCGGCCGCCCCGGCCATCGATGACGGGCCTCTGCCGGATCCTGAGCCTGCCCTGGGCGCGCGCGGCGGCTATTCCGAAGAGCCGGGCGGGCGCTATGAGGATGAGGAGTTTTTCGACGACGAGGCGGCGCACCGCCGCCCCGCGCCGGAGGATTTCGCCTCCGCCTATGACCAGTATGAGGACGAGTTCGCCGATGAGCCACCCCGCCGCCGCGGGCTGGGCGCGATCATTTTCGCCCTCGCCATCGTTCTCATCGCCCTGATTGCGGCGGCCGTGGTCTATTTCTTCAACAAATCCGGTGGTGGCGGGACCACGCCAGCCAGGACCAACGTCCCGGTCATTCAGCCGCAGCAGACGCCAATCAAGGTCAAGCCGGAGACCCCGCCAGCGGCGAAGAAACCCGCCGGGCGCAAGCAGATCTACGACCGCATTCTGGAGGATGGCCAGGAGCCACCCGAACGCGTCGTGCCCGGCGAGGAAAAGCCCCTGCCGCTGCCTGATGCACCGCCGGTGGAGGACCAGGGATCCGGTGACGCCCTGCCGCTGCCACTGCCGCCGCCTCCGGGCATGGATGGCGGCCAGGGCGCGGCCCCCGCCCAGCAAAGCACCACCAAGACCGCGCGCATGACACCGCAAGCGCCACAGGCCAACCCCGCGTCCGCCCCGCCGGAAGCATCTGGCGGGCGGCAGACGGCCAGTTTGCCGCCCGTGCCGCCGCCCATGGCGGGCGAGCCTGAAGCACCTTCCGCCGATGCCGCACGGGACGGCACGGCGCCAGGCCAGCCAACCGGCCAGGCAACGCCGCAGACCATGAACGGAGCCGGGGGCGAAGCCAAGGCAAAGGAACGCGCCGCCCGCCAGGCGCGTGAAAGGAAGGCACAAAGCCGCCGCAAGAAGGAGCTGGCCCGCCGCAAGGCGCAGGAGAAACGGCGCAAGAAGGCACAGCGTCTGGCATCCCGCGCCCCCGCCGCTGCGCGTGGCCCGGTATCCATCCTGCCCCCGGCCGCGGGTGGGGCGCCAGCCGTGCGCGCCTATGCGCCGCCGCCGGTGCAGGCCGCGCCGCGTCCCATTGCGCCGCCGCCTGCCGTGCCGCCGCGCAAGGTCACCAACTTCAACAGCGGGCGCAAGGTGACCAATTTCACATCCGCCCATCCGGCAACCAGTTTCAAGCGCCCGCCACAGGCCCCGGCCCGCGTCGCCGCCCTGCCGCCGCGCACCCCGCCGCAAGCCGCAACGCCTCGCGCGCGTCCCCCGCGGGCCCCCGCGCCGCGCGCCGCCGCGCCCACAGGCAAGGGCTATGTGGTGCAGCTGGCCTCTTACCGCTCGCAGGCCGATGCCCTGCGCGAATATCAGCGCATCCGCGCCCGCCATGCCCGCCTGCTGGGCGCTCTGAGCCCGCGCATCCAGAAAAAGAACCTTGGCGCGGCTGGCACCTTCTACCGGCTGGGCGTGGGCCCGCTGGCATCGCGCGCCCAGGCCAGCAAGCTGTGCAATGCGCTCATCGCCAGCGGCGAGCGTGATTGCCTGGTGCGCCGCCAGTAAGGTGAAGACCGGCAACTGACAGGATCATTGGTTTGTGCCCCTGCCGCAAGGTTGGGGCTTTTTGCTGAACAGGGAAGGATGCGCCATGACGCCTTCGGCATTCATCTGCGGCTGCGCCGGGCTCGAACTGAGCCGTGAGGAAGAAGAGTTTTTCACCACCGCCAATCCCTGGGGCCTGATTCTCTTTGCCCGCAATGTGGACACGCCCGGCCAGGTTTGCGCCCTCGTGCGCCGCTTCCGCGAGTGCGTGAACCGCCCCGAAGCGCCGGTGTTCATCGACCAGGAGGGCGGCCGGGTGCAAAGGTTGCGTCCGCCGCATTGGCGCGCCTGGCCACCGGCGCGCGCCTATGGCCGCCTCGCCGCCAGCGATCCCGCAAGGGCCCTGAAGGCCGCCTGGATGATCACGCGGCTGCTCGGCGAGGAGCTGCGCGCATGCGCCATCAATGCCGATTGCCTGCCGGTGCTCGATCTGCCCGCGCCCGATGCGCACCAGATCATCGGAGACCGCGCCTATGCCGAAGATCCCTTTCTCATCGCCGCTTTGGCGCGCGCCGCCATGGAGGGGCTGAAGGCGGCTGGCATCGCCCCGGTCATCAAGCACATCCCCGGCCATGGCCGCGCCCGCGCCGACAGCCACAAGCAATTGCCCATCGTCGAGGCTCCGCTGGCCAGTCTGCGGCGCAGCGATTTCATTCCCTTTTCCATGTTCGCCGATGCCCCCATGGCCATGACCGCCCATGTGGTCTATGCCGCCATCGATGCCGATGCCCCGGCCACGCTGTCAAGGCGGGTGATCGCCGAAATCATCCGCGGGGAAATGGCCTTCGATGGCCTGCTCATGAGCGATGATGTCAACATGAAAGCCCTGCGCGGCCCCTTGCAGGAGCGCTGCGCCCGGGCGCTCGATGCCGGCTGCGATGTGGTCTTGCATTGCTCCGGCGATCTGGAGGAGATGCATCAGGTGGCCAAGGTCTGCGGGCCCTTGCAAGGCGAAGCGGCCCGCCGCGCCAGGCAGGCCGGGGCCTGCATGAAGGCCTCTGGCGCCACGGATTGGGACCGGGAAGAAGCGGAAGACGTGCTTGCATCCCTCATGGAAGAGCACGCCTGAGCGGCATTTTCCTGCCGAAAACTCCCCTGTGCGGCTGGGAAACCACCACATTTTGCGCCATAATGTGAAAGATCTTCCAGATGTAGAGACCCCGGCCGATGAACAGCAAGGCGCACAAGGACCCGCTCAAGGAGCGCACGCAGACCTGGCCCGATGGCCAGGGCCCCGTGCGCCTGCCCGCCAGGGATGGGCAAGGGCAGGGGGATGATGCGCGCCTGATGCTCGATCTGGGCGCCTTCGAGGGGCCCTTGGACATGCTGCTGGATCTGGCCCGCAGGCAGAAGGTGGATTTGACGCAGATTTCCATTCTCGCCCTGGCCGAGCAGTATCTGGCCTTCATTCACCAGGCCCGCCGCATGCGCCTGGAGCTGGCCGCAGACTGGCTGGTCATGGCCGCCTGGCTGGCATGGCTGAAGTCACGCCTGCTGCTGCCAGCACCCCCGGATGATGGCGAGGAGCTGCCCGCCGAGGAAATGGCCGCCCGCCTGGCCTTCCGGCTGCAAAGGCTTCAGGCCATGCGCGATGCCGCCGATGCCCTGATGTCCGGCCCGCGCCTGGGGCGCGATGTCTTTGCCCGCGGCAGCCCCGAGCCCACGGTGGTGGAAAAGCAGACCGAATATGCCGATACCATGGTGGATCTTCTGCGCGCCTATGCCAGTTTCGTCCGCCGCAAGGCCGATGCGCGCGGCTACGAGGTGGCCCCCCAGCCGGTGTGGACCATCAAGGAAGCGCGCGAAACCCTGCAAAGGCTGATCGGCAGGCTGGATGAATGGGGCCGTCTGGACAGCCTCCTGCTGCAATATCTGACCGAGCCGCAAAAGCGCGTCTCGGCCCTGGCCTCCGGGTTCGCCGCCGCCCTGGAGCTGGCCCGCGAGGGCTCCATGGAATTGCGCCAGGAGGATCATTTCCGCCCCATCTACATGCGCAGCCAGGCGGCCTGCCAGTGAAGGAGCGACAACAATGACCCACAATGCCGTGGCCGAAACGGAACACGATGAAGATGGCGCCGGAACCGCCCCTGTCCTGCGCCCGCATGACGATCCGGTGCACATGCGCCGGGTTGCCGAGGCGCTTTTGTTCGCCGCCAGCCAGCCGCTGTCACAAGAGGACATCGCCAGGGCCCTGCCAGAAGGCGCGGATGCCGCCGCGGTGCTGGAAGATGTGCGCGCGAAATATGAAGGCAGCGGCGTGAATCTGGTCCAGGTGGCCGGAAAATGGCAAATGCGCACGGCGGACGATCTGCGCTATCTGCTGCGCCATGAGGTCAAGGAGCAAAGGAAGCTCTCCCGCGTCACCCTGGAGACCCTGGCCATCATCGCCTATCACCAGCCGGTGACCCGCGCCGAAATCGAGGCGATTCGCGGCGTCTCCATGTCCAAGGGCACCCTGGACACCCTCATGGAGATTGGCTGGATCAGAATGCGCGGGCGGCGCCGCTCGCCGGGACGGCCCGTCACCTATGGCACGACCGAAGAGTTTCTCGTCCATTTCGGCCTGAACTCGCTCAAGGATCTGCCGGGCCTGAGCGAGCTGAAAGGGGCAGGGCTGCTCGATGCCTCCCTGCCACCCGATTTCGAGATCCCCACCCCGGAGCAAGAGGGGCTGACGGACGATGAAGAGCCCCTGGAGCAGATGGAGGAGGAAGAAGCACCCCTGGAGATGCACCTTCCGGAAAAGTGAGGGGCATCAGCCGTTCGTCAGGCTTGGCCCATCCCCGCCACCACCTCTGCGGGAGCGTCCGCCGGTATCCATGCCACCATCGCCTCCGGATTCGGGGCTGAATTGTCCCGGCCCGAAGTTCTGTCCCGGCTTGTGGCCCGGCCTGCGTGACTTGAACAGATCGTGTTCGAGATTGGTCAGGTAGACCTCCAGGTCATTGATCGGCGGATTGACCGTCTGGATATGGGCCTTGGCCTGCTTGAAAGCGGCGATCAATCGCGCCTTCGCAAAGAGCTGGGGCAGGGGGATGTCGGACTGCATGCCGCGCAGCCCCCGCCCGGAGACGGCGGTGATGGTCATGCCGTTTTCCAAGGTAGTGCGCATTGCGCCGTCCCCGGCTTGCGCCAGCCGGGTGCGCCGGGGCGCAAGCGGCATCATCTGTGCCTTGCGCCGCGGCGGCTTGCGCACCCCCTTCCAGCGCGGCCCGCCCAGATAGACCGCCGCATACATGATCTTGGCCTTGATGGGCGAGGTGCCCGAGGCGATGAGGCCGTCATAGAACATCCGGTGCACCCGCTGCCAGGGTGCGGTGTGGTAATAGGGGCCGCCCGCGTTGCTCTTGGCGCAATAGGAATCATGCACCGTGGCGGCGTTCATGAACTTCTTGCTGCGCGGATTGCCGATGAAGGGAACGAACATCGGCGGAATGGAGGCCCCGTCGGTGAGAATGCCCGCCGGCGCCACCCACATGCTGCCATCGGCATCGACGAACTTCAAATCGTTCTTGGTCTTGAAAAACGGATAGGGATCGCCGGGCAGATGAATGGGCCTGGAGCTCAGCTTGACCGGAGAATTGATGAACTTGCAGTTTCTCGCCGCGCGGCCCTCGCATGAAATGGCCGAAACCCGCGGCAGGACTTCCGGCTCCAGCACGGGCAACTGCTCCGATGCGCATCCGGCGAGCAGCAGGGCCACCAGCATATAGCCATGTCGCATGACAAAAACCTCCCTGAATGCGAAGGCGCGCACACGCGCCCCTTCAAAGCAAAGCAATCCGCCCCCAAGCAGTATTGCCAGCTTTGGAAAACCGGAAGGCTCCCATCGCTTCGCCGCAGCCTGCATGCCGCGTAGCTGCTCCCACACACCACGGAAATCCATGCTGCCATGAATTCCCTGATGGCAAAACTTTAAGCGCAGCGGCAGGCTGCGTCAAGAATATGCCGTGGGACAAAAAAAACGCATCATCCTGTCATGTCGGGGTTTTTTGCCTCCCCATCGGAAAATGCGGGCAGGCAATTGGGGTCTTGAAAATCGCTTGCGCGTCCCTCCTGATCCCGTGCCACCCCCCAATCATGGGACACTGCGTGTGGTTGGCAGCCGGTGAGGGGGGTCTTCAAGACGGTTAATAAAGATGCCAATTGGCATTTGGTCTTCATTACGCCTTGGAAAGGAATTATCGCGCCTTCGCCATTGGCATTGATAAGGCTCCGGCTTTCTGCGATAGTGCGCCAAAACATGAACACGCGGCGATAGCGAAGGAGTTTTTTCATGGGTACGTTTTCGATCTGGCACTGGCTGATCGTCTTGGCCGTGGTTCTCGTGCTGTTTGGCGGCTCGGGCAAGATTTCCAACATCATGGGCGACGTGGCCAAGGGCATCAAGAGCTTCAAGAAGGGCCTCAAGGACGATGAGGACGAAGCCGAAGAGGCCGCCAGGTCCATCGAGGACAAGGCGCAAAAGGCCGCCAATGCCGCCAGTGAAAAAACCAAGACCGAAGGCTGACTGAACGCCCCTTCGGCCCTTTGCCGGCCAATGGCGTCAAGGACCTGTTCCGCCCATGTTTGATTTCGGCATAGGCTCGACGGAGCTGATGGTGATCCTCGTGGTCGCCATTATCGTTGTCGGCCCCAAGGATCTGCCCCGCCTGATCCGCACCATCGCCAGCGTGGTTGGCAAGGTGCGCTCCCTGGCGCGCGAGTTCCAGGGCCACCTGGACGAGGCCATGCGCGAGACCGGCATCGACGAAATCAAGGACAATGTCTCGAAGATGAAGGAGTTCTCCGTCGCCGATCTCGACAAGGAGTTCGAGGATCTGGAAAAGGAGTTTCGCGAAACCGCCATGCCGGATGATGACAAGCCCGGCAACGAGACCCTTTTCGATCCTGAGAGCGCACAAGATGGCCAAGACCATGACAGCGGCGCAAGCACCGCCGCTGCCGGCAAGACGCCGCAGGAGGTTGCCTCCCAGGATGAGGATGCAGGTTCTGCCGCCGCCTCCGGAGCCGCGGACAAGGGCAGTAAGAACACCGGGAAGGGCAAGCCATGAGCACGCAGGTGGACAAGCCCGAGGCGGATGAAATCGAGGAATCCCAGGCCCCGCTCATCGAGCACCTGATCGAGCTGCGCGCCCGCCTCATCCGCGCCCTCATCGGCTTTCTCATCGCCTTTCTGGTCAGTTTCTATTTCGCCAACCCCATCTTCAATTTCCTGCTCACGCCCTACAAGTGGGCCATAGGCGATGCCACCCATCTGAAACTCATCTACACCGCGCCGCAGGAGTTTTTCTTCACCCAGCTCAAGATCGGCATGTTCGGCGGCCTTTTTCTGGCCTTTCCGCTCATCGCCATGCAGATCTACAAGTTCGTCGCTCCGGGCCTCTACAAGCATGAACGCGCCGCCTTCAGGCCCTATCTCTTCGCCACGCCCGTCCTGTTCGTCGTCGGCGCATCGGTGGTCTTCTTTCTCGTCCTGCCCATGGCCCTGCGCTTCTTCGCCAGCTTCCAGCAGACGGCGGCCGAGGGTCAGGCGGCCATCGAGCTTTTGCCCAAGGTGTCGGAATATCTTTCCCTGGTCATGACGCTGATCCTGGCTTTCGGCGTGGCCTTCCAATTGCCCATCGTGCTCACGTTGCTGGGCAAGATCGGCGTGATCAGCGCCGATCAGCTGCGCAAGGGGCGCAAATACGCCATCGTCGGGGTGGTCACCATCGCCGCCATCTTCACCCCCCCCGATCCCTTCTCGCAGCTCGGCCTGGCCCTGCCCATGATCGGCCTCTATGAGCTGTCCATCTGGCTCGTCTCCATGGCCGAGAAGAGCCGCGAAGGCAATACGGATGAAGAGCCGGCATGACATGAGGCGCAATAACCTGCCATGAGCGGGAAACAGGCCTCATCCACAAACTTTCCTTTGCCCATCTCCCGCGGCGTTCTATAAATCCGCCAGATCAGGCAACAGCGGAAACGGACGAATCATGTTCGACATCAAGTGGATCAGGGAAAACCCGCAAATCTTCGACGCCGGAATGGCGCGCCGCGGCATCGGGCCGCAAAGCGAAGCCTTGCTGAGGCTGGACGCGGAGCGCCGCGATCTCGTCTCCCGGTTGCAGCAGATGCAAAGCCGCCGCAATGCCGCCTCGAAGGAGATCGGCAAGGCCATGGCGGCGGGCGACAAGGACCGCGCCGAAGAGTTGAAGGCGGAAGTCTCGGCGCTGAAAAACGAAATGCAGCGGCTGGAGGAGGAGGCCCGCACCAAGGAAGCGGAGCTGAAGATGCATCTGTCGGCCCTGCCCAACCTGCCGCTGGACGAGACGCCCGACGGCAGGGATGAAAGCGGCAACGTGGAGGTGCGCCGGGTGGGTGCGCCGCCGAAGATGGACTTTGCGCCCCGGCAGCATTTCGAGCTCGGCGAGGCCCTGGGCTACATGGATTTCGAACGCGCGGCGAAAATGTCCGGCTCGCGCTTTGTTGTCCTCACCGGCCCGCTGGCGCGTCTGGAGCGCGCCCTGGCGCAGTTCATGCTCGATTTGCAGACTTCGGAACATGGCTATGTGGAAACCAGTCCGCCGCTGCTGGTGCGCGAGGAGGCCCTCTTCGGCACCGGGCAATTGCCCAAGTTCGCCGAGGATCTCTACCGCACCACCGATGAGCGCTGGCTGATTCCCACCGCCGAGGTGCCGCTGACCAATCTGGTGCGCGAGCAGATCGTGCCCGAATCCGCCCTGCCCATGCGCTATTGCGCGCTTACCCCCTGTTTTCGCTCCGAGGCCGGGGCGGCGGGCAAGGATACCCGCGGCATGATCCGCCAGCACCAGTTCTCCAAGGTGGAGCTGGTCTCCATCACCACGCCGGAGGACAGCCGCGCCGAGCTGGACCGCAAGACGGCCGCCGCGGAAGAGGTGCTCAAGCGGCTGGGGCTGGCCTATCGCGTCGTAGCCCTGTGCACCGGCGACATGGGCTTTTCCGCCCAACTGACCTATGATCTGGAGGTCTGGCTGCCCGGGCAGGACACCTATCGCGAAATTTCGTCGGTGTCCCTGTGCGGCGATTTCCAGGCCCGGCGCATGAACGCCCGCTTCAAGCGCGAAGGGGAGAAGGGGGCGCGCTTCGTCCACACCCTGAACGGCTCCGGCCTGGCCGTTGGCCGCGCCCTGGTGGCGGTGATGGAAAATTATCAGAACGCCGATGGCTCCATCACCATCCCGCAGGCCCTGCGCCCCTACATGGGCGGCATGGAGAAAATCGTCCGGGAGACAACATGATCTCTCCCATCCTCGTCACCAATGACGACGGCATCCATGCGCCGGGGCTTGCCGCCGCCGAGGCCATTGCGCGGCAATTGTCCGATGATGTCTGGGTGGTGGCCCCGCAAGACGAACAAAGCGGCGCCTCGCGCTCTCTGTCGCTGTCCGTGCCCATCCGCCTGCAACAGGCTGGCGAGAAACGCTATGCGGTGCGCGGCACGCCGGTGGATTGCGTCATCCTTGCCATCCGCCATCTTATGCCGGAAAAGCCCGCCCTGGTGATCTCCGGCGTCAACCGCGGCCAGAACATTGCCGATGACATCACCTATTCGGGCACCATAGCGGCGGCCATCGAGGGGGCGGCCTTCGATGTGCCTTCCTTTGCCCTGTCGCAATGCTATGGCATCGAGACCATGAAGGATGTGCCCTTTCAGGTGGCCCAGGCCCATGGGGCCGCGACGATCCGGGCGGCGCTGGAGGCGGGGAAGGGGGCAGGGCGGCTGTTCAATGTCAACTTTCCCGATTGTGCCGCAGATGCCGTGCGCGGCATGGCCGTCACCCGCCAGGGCAAGCGCGATGTCAACGAGCTCATCGTCGAGCAGCGCACCGATCTGCGCCGCCGGCCCTATTACTGGCTGGGCTTTCGCCGCCAGGCCAACCATCCGCCAAGGGGCACGGATCTGTTCGCGGTGCAAAACCGCCTGATCTCGATCACCCCGCTGACCATGAACCTGACCGATGAAGCGGCAATGAAGGTCTTGCAAGAGCACCTCGGCAATGGTTTGATGTGAAGGGCCACAGCGGAAGGCGCACATCATGAACAAGGATGATCTCAAGGCGCGGCTCATACTCTCCTTGCGCCAGCAGGGCATCCGCGACATGCGGGTGCTGGAGGCCATCGAGAAAACCCCGCGCGAGCTGTTCGTCGCCGATGCCTTCAAGGATCAGGCCTGGGACGACACCGCCTTGCCCATCGAGAGCGGCCAGACCATCTCGCAGCCCTATATCGTCGCCTACATGACCGAACAGCTCGACGTGCAGCCCAACATGCGGGTGCTGGAGATCGGCACCGGCTCGGGCTATCAGGCCGCCGTCCTCTCCAGGCTGGCGCGGCGCGTTTATACCATGGAGCGCCACCGCAACCTGCTGAACAAGGCGCGTGAGCGCTTCGAGAAGCTGGGATTGAACAATATCGTTGCGCGCACCGCCGATGGCGAAAAGGGCTGGCCGGAAGCCGCTCCCTTCGACCGCATCATCGTCACCGCGGCCGCCGCCTCCATCCCCAAGGCCCTGCTGGCGCAACTGGCCGAAGGCGGCATCATGATCATACCGGTCAATGAAACGCCCATGTATCAAAGGCTGGTGAAGGTGACCCGCACGCCGGAAGGCTTCGAGCGCGAAAAGCTCCTGCCGGTGCGTTTCGTGCCCCTGATGACCGGAGTTGCGCGCGCTCAATGAGCGTCACATTCCCTGTCAATATCGCGCCTTGGTTGAATCGCGCATTTTTTTGAAATCGGGCAACCTTTCCTTAACCCTGTTGCGGCACCATTGGCGTCAAGTCAGTCAGTTATCGTTCCGGGGTAAAAGAGTAAACATCATGTCCAACATCTCCTCTCGCTTTGCCGGATATTCCCGCCTTGCCGTCATGGCCGCCGCCGTCTCGCTGCTGGCCGCCTGCTCTTCCGATGTCGAGCGGTTGAGCGATTATCCGCCCGTCAACACCACCTCTTCGCTGCCCGCCAAGGCCGCCACCAGCCGCGCCGCCCCGGTGGAGCGCGTCGCATCCCGGCCGCTCAATGGCGGCTATTCCGCGCCCGCCACCCCGGCCTGGTCGAAGCCCTCCTACACGCCGCCGGCGCCGCGCACCGCCGCTGTGAGCACCGGACATGTCACCGTCAAGCCCGGCCAGACGCTCTATTCCATCGCCCGCGCCAACGGCATGAGCGTGAGCAGATTGGCCGCCGCCAATGGCCTGTCCTATCCCTACAACCTGCGTGCCGGCCAGCGCCTGCGCATTCCCGGCGTGGCGCGCCCGGTTTCGCCCGCGCCGAGCTTTTCTCCGGCGGCCATCGCCAGCCGCAGCCCCCGCCCGCAGGCCGCACCGCGCGCCACCCCGGTGCGCGCCCAGCCCGAAAGGCGCAACTACCGCGCCGAGCGCAGCCATCGCGTCGCCCCCGGCGAGACCATCTATGCCCTGGGCCGCAAGTATCACGTCAAGCCGGCGCGCATCGCCGCCCTCAACGGCATGTCTCTCAATACCCGTCTGAAGGTGGGCCAGAGGGTGCGCATTCCCTCATCCGATGGCTGGAGCATGGCCGCTCCCGGCACCGCGCCGGCCCCGCGCACGGATGTGGCCCGCGCCACGCCAAGGCAGGACAAGGACGCAGGCCGCATCGCGCCGCGTCCCCAGCGGCCCCATGTGAATCCCGAACCGCCCGCGCCGCGCTCCGAGCCCGTCATTTCGGCCTCCGGCTTCCGCTGGCCGGTGCGTGGCCGGGTGATCTCCACCTATGGCGCCAAGCCCGGCGGAGTGCGCAACGAGGGCATCAACATCGCTGTGCCGGAAAATACCGATGTCCATGCCGCCAATGACGGCGTCGTCGCCTATGCCGGCAACGAGCTGAAGGGCTACGGCAATCTGGTGCTGATCCGTCACAAGGGCGGCTGGGTGACCGCCTATGCCCACAACAAGGCGCTGTTCGTCAAGCGCGGCGACCGGGTGCGCCGCGGCCAGGTGATCGCCAAGGCCGGCTCCACCGGCTCGGTCAAGACCCCGCAGCTGCATTTCGAACTGCGCAAGGGCGCTTCGGCCGTCAACCCGCTGAAATACCTCGGCACGGCCACCGCCTCGAACTGATTGCGAAGGAAGATCCCGCTCACGTTCCCCTGCAAGATCACATGCGGGACTGATGACAAGGACGAAGAACCCGGATGCTCCCACCATCCGGGTTCTGGCCGTTTCAGGACGGCTCAAGCCGTACTCCCAGCCGCCCCGCCAGATCCTGGATGAACTGCCAGGCCACCCGTCCGGAGCGCGCCCCGCGGGCGGCGGCCCATTCGATGGCCTGGGCGCGCAGCTCGTCCTTGCCGGTTTCCAATCCGAAATGCTCCGCATAAGCCATGATCATTTCCAGGTAATCATCCTGCGAGCAGTTGTGGAATCCGAGCCACAGTCCGAAGCGGTCCGACAGCGAGACCTTTTCCTGAACGGCATCGGAAGGGTTGATGGCGCTGGAGCGTTCATTCTCGATCATCTTGCGCGGCAAAAGGTGACGGCGGTTCGATGTGGCGTAGAAGATGACGTTTTCCGGCCGCCCCTCGACGCCGCCTTCCAGGGCCGCCTTGAGGGACTTGTAGCTGGAATCGCCATCATCGAAGGACAGATCGTCACAAAAGACGATGAAGCGAAACTCCGCCGCCTCGCGCAGCAAGGCCAGCATGGCAGGCAGGGTGTGGATGTCCTCGCGGTGGATCTCGGCCAGCCTGAGGCCTGGATATTCCTCCACCAGCTCTCCGTGAACCGCCTTGATGAGCGAGCTTTTGCCCATGCCGCGCGCCCCCCACAAGAGGGCGTTGTTGGCCGGCAGTCCGGCGGCGAAGTGGCGGGTGTTCTCAAGCAGGGTTTCGCGCTGTGGGCCTATGCCGCGCAGCAGGCGCAGGGGCATGCGCGAGATGCGCGCCACCGGCACAAGCGAGGCGCTCTCCTCGTCCCACACGAAGCCCTGGGCAGCATCGGGGCGGAAGGGGCGCGGACCGGGCGCCATGCGCTCCAGGGCCTCGGCCATGCGCTTGAGAAGGTTTTTCTTGCCCGCCATGATCGCCTCTCCTGACACAAAAGTAATCCTGCCCCCGTGTTGCAAATCCACCATGGGCGCTTTATAGCAACACAAACATCTCTTTGCCCCCTTCGGGCCACAAGAATCAAGGAGCGCAAGCCTCATGTTCATCACCCCGGCCCATGCCGCCTCCGCAGCCCCGGCGGGCGGCGATCTCATTTCCATGTTCCTGCCCCTGGTGCTCATCATGGGCGTCTTCTGGTTTTTGCTCATCCGCCCGCAGCAGAAGAAGATGAAGGAGCATCAGGCCATGCTGGCCAACCTGCGGCGCGGCGATTCGGTCGTCACCTCCGGCGGCCTGATCGGCAAGGTCACCAAGGTGTCCGATGACGAGGTGACCGTGGAGCTGGCCGAGGGCGTGCGGGTGAAGGTCAAGAAGAGCTATATCGCCGATGTGCGCGTCAAGGGCCAGCCGGCCAATGACGCCTGAGGCCTTTTTGCGCCGCCCATCCCTTCAATAACGGATCCACCCCATGTTCCGCCTGCATCTGTGGAAAACCCTGACGATCCTCGGCATTGTCCTTTTGGGCTTCATTTTCGCCCTGCCCAATGTCCTGCCCGCCAATGTGCGCGATGCCCTGCCGTCCTTCATGCCCAACAAGCCCATCGTTCTGGGGCTGGATCTGCAAGGCGGCTCGCATCTTCTGTGGGAGGTGGACAAGGCCTCCCTCGTCAAGACCCTGACCACCCAGCTGCGCGGCGACGTGCGCCAGAACCTGTGGAACGAGAACAAGATCAAGCACACCATCTCGGTGCGCAAGGATGGCTCCCTGGTGGTCACCATCACCGATCCGGCCCAGGTGGAAAAGGCCGCAACCATTCTGAAAAAGCTCTCCCAGCCGGTGCAGGTGGGCCTGTTCGGCACCGGCGGCCAGGCGCGTGAAATCGAGATTTCCCGGGATGGCAACCGCTTCATCCTGCGCTTTTCCAAGGCCGGGCTGGAGGCGCGCATCCGCCGCGCCGTGGAGCAGGCCATCGAGGTCATCCGCCGCCGCCTCGATGAACTGGGCATGACCGAGGCCACCATCCAGCAGCAGGGCCCGGAGCGCATTCTGGTGCAGGCTCCGGGCATGAAGGACCCGGCGATGCTGAAAAAGGCCGTCGGCCAGACGGCGCGGCTGACCTTCCAGCTGCTGTGCGAGGCCCAGCCCACCGGCCAGAAGGGCGAGCGGGTTCCCGCAGGCTGCACGGACATGCCCGATGCCAAGACGCCGGGCCGCCATTACTGGGTGCAGACCTCCCGGCGCGCCACCGTGGAGGGGGCTGACCTGGTGGATGCCCAGCCGGCCTTCGATGGCAGAACCGGCGAGCCCATCGTCACCTTCCGCTTCAATCAGAAGGGGGCCTTGCGCTTTGGCCGCCTGACCCAGAAGAACGTCGGCAAGCCCTTCGCCATCGTCCTCGACGGCAAGGTGGTTTCCGCACCGGTCATCCAGACGCCCATCCTCGGCGGCTCGGGGCAGATTTCCGGCCGCTTCTCGGTGGAGGAAACCAAGCTTTTGGCCATCATCCTGCGCTCCGGCGCCCTGCCGGCCAAGCTGACCATCGTCGAGGAGCGCTCGGTTGGCCCCTCCCTGGGCTCCGATTCCATCCGCGCCGGCGTCATGGCCTCGGTCATCGGCCTGGTGGCGGTGCTGCTGTTCATGGTCTTCACCTATGGCCTCTTCGGCATCTTTGCCGATCTGGCCCTGCTGGCCAACCTCGGCATGCTCATCGGCATCCTCACCGCCTTCCAGGCCACCTTGACCCTGCCGGGCATCGCCGGCATCGTGCTCACCCTGGGCATGGCGGTGGACTCCAACGTCCTGGTCTTCGAGCGCATCCGCGAGGAGCTGCGCAACGGGCGCAGCGTGCTCAATGCCCTGGAGACGGGCTTTTCGCGCGCCTTCGGCACCATCCTGGACGCCAACATCACCACCCTGATTGCCGCCGTCGTGCTTTACGGCCTGGGATCGGGGCCGGTGCGCGGCTTTGCCGTCACCCTTGGCGTGGGCATCCTGACCACCGTCTTCACCGCCTACACATTGACCCGCCTCATCGTCGCCTTCTGGGTGACCCGCGCCAGGCCCAAGACCATACCGATTTAGGGATCGTGAACATGCTCAAACCCATCAAACTGGTCCCGGACAACACCAACATCAAGTTCATGGCGTGGTCGCGCGTGGCGGTCATCGCCTCGACCATCGCCATCCTGGTCTCGATAGCCGGGGCGGTGATCCTGGGGCTCAATTTCGGCATCGATTTCAAGGGCGGCACCCTGATCGAGATCCGCACCCCCGGGCCGGCCAATATCTCGCAGTTGCGCAAGACCATCGGCAAGCTGAATCTTGGCAGCTTCGAGTTGCAGGAGTTCGGCGATCCGCGCGACATCCTGATCCGCTTCGAGACCCAGCCGGGAGGCGAAAAGGCGCAGCAGAAGGCCATCAACAAGGTCAAGGCCGCGCTTGGCGAGAAAGTGGACTACCGCCGCGTCGAGGTGGTCGGGCCCAAGGTTTCCGGCGAGCTGACCAAGGACGGCATCATCGCCGTGGTGGTGGCCCTGCTGGGGGTGATGATCTACATCTGGTTCCGCTTCGAATGGCAGTTCGCCATAGGCGCCGTGGCCTCGCTGACCCATGACGTTCTGCTGACCATAGGTCTGTTCGCCTTCACGCGCATGGAGTTCAACCTCTCGATCATCGCCGCCATCCTGACCATCGTCGGCTATTCGCTCAACGACACGGTGGTGGTCTATGACCGGGTGCGCGAAAACATGCGCAAATACAAGAAGACGCCCTTGCCGGAACTCATCGATCTGTCCATCAACCAGATGCTGTCGCGCACCATCCTGACCTCGGTCTCCACCCTGGTGGCCCTGGCGGCGCTCTACATTTTCGGCGGCGAGGTCATTCGCGGCTTCACCTTCACCATGATCTGGGGCGTGATCGTCGGCACCTATTCCTCCAACTTCATCGCCGCGCCCATCCTCATCTGGCTCGGCGCGCGCCTGTTCAACGAGGACGAGACCAAGGCCAGGGCGCAAGCCGCCCGGCCATGAGGAGGCGCAAGGGATGAGCGAAAGGCTGTGGCCGGAGCCGGCGCCCCTGAAGGGCTATGGAGACGGAGCCTTCCGCTTCGCCGGTGTGCGCCACGAGGGCGCCATCTTCATCCTGCCCACCGGCATCTTCTCCTGGCGGCCAGGCACTTTCGAGCAGGTGCGCGTGGAGGACTTCGCTCCCGCCCTGGCCTGCGGCTGTGACATCGCCTTTGTGCTCTTCGGCGCCGGAGAAACCCACAGACCGGCCCCCCACTGGCTCATGCAGGCCACGGTGCTGGCCGGCATCGGTCTGGAATGCATGACCACGGCGGCGGCGGTGCGCACCTTCAATGTCTGCATGGACGAAGCGCGCATCCCGGCCACCTTCCTGCTGCCGGTGCCATGAGCGCACAGCGGCAGGGCAGGGCGGTGGCGCAATGCCGCGCCTTCGTGCGCGAGCACGATCTGGACGCCTATCTGGCCACCCTTCTGGCCCCGCAAGATGACCAGCCGCGATTGTTCGCCATCTGGACCATCGCCGCCGATGCCCTGCGCCTGCCGTGGAGCGTGTCGGAACCGGCCATGGCTGCCATCCGCCTGCAATGGTGGCGCGAGGCGCTCAAGGCAGGGCAGGGGCATCCGGCCCTTCAGCTGCTGGAAGGACAGGCCCATGTGGCTCCCCTGGAATCCTTCCTCGAATCCTGCGCGCGTCTGCATGGTCCGCCCCTGGCCTCCGTTGGTGAATGCCGCCAATGGAGCCAGCAGGCCTTTGCGACTCTGATGAAGGCCCTGGGTGAAGAACCGGATACCCCGCTGGCTTTGGGCCATGGATTGATTTTCCTTCTGCGCCGTGCCCCTTGGCCGCGCAGAACCGGTCAGCCATTGCTGGCCGATGCCCTGGACAGACAGGCCATGGCCCATGAGGCGCAAGAAGCGCTGAAATCCGCCCGCCATGGGCGCGGAAACCTGCCATTTCGCCTCTCCGGTATATGGCTGAAAGCCATCCGCAAGGCGCAAAAGACAGGCCAGCCGCCCTCCATCCCGCAATGGCGCAGACAACTGGCCTTGCTGAAAGTTGTCATCACTGGCCGGGGGTGGTGACCGGGGAAATCACACCCCGCCCACCAGCATGTATTTCAGCTCGGTGAACTCCTCCACCCCGTGGCGGGAGCCCTCGCGGCCCAGGCCGGATTCCTTGACGCCGCCGAAGGGCGCAACCTCGGTGGAGATGATGCCCTTGTTGATGCCCACGATGCCGTATTCCAGCCCCTCGCCGACGCGCAGGATGCGGCCCATGTCACGGGCATAGAAATAGGCCGCCAGGCCATATTGGGTATCATTGGCCATCGCGATGGCCTCTTCCTCGGTGTGGAAGCGGTAGAGCGGCGCCACGGGGCCGAAGATTTCCTCCGAGGTCATGCGCATGTCCGGCGTCACGTCGCAGATGATGGTGGGCTCATAGAAAGTGCCGCCCAGCTCGTGGCGCTTGCCGCCGGTGATGACGCGCGCCCCCTTGGCGCGGGCATCCTCCACCAGCGCCTCCACCTTCTCCACCGCCGCCTCGTTGATCAAGGGCCCGGTGGTCACGCCTTCCTGCGCGCCATCGCCCACCTTCAGCGCCGCCACCGCCTGCGCCAGTTTTTCCGCAAAGGCGTCATAGACGCCGTCTTGCACCAAAAGGCGGTTGGCGCACACGCATGTCTGCCCGGCGTTGCGGTATTTGCTCGCCATGGCCCCTTCCACCGCGGCGTCCAGATCGGCATCGTCGAAAACGATGAAGGGCGCGTTGCCGCCCAGCTCCAGGCCCACTTTCTTGACCGTATCGGCGCATTGCCTCATCAACAGCTTGCCCACCTCCGTGGAGCCGGTGAAGGTCAGCATGTGCACCTTGGGCGAGGCGGTGAGCACCCCGCCGATGACCGAGGCCTTGCCGGTGACCACGTTGAACACCCCCTTGGGGATGCCGGCGCGCTCGGCCAGCTCGGCCAGCGCCAGGGCCGAAAGCGGCGTCTCCCCGGCCGGCTTGATGACGATGGAGCATCCCGCCGCCAGCGCCGGGCCGGCCTTGCGGGTGATCATGGCGTTGGGGAAGTTCCACGGCGTGATCGCCGCCACCACGCCCACCGGCTGGCGCAGCACCATGATGCGCGCATCGGCAAAGGGCGAGGGGATGATTTCGCCATAGAGCCGCTTGGCCTCCTCCGCCGCCCATTCCACGAAGGCCGCGCCATAGACCACCTCGCCGCGCGCCTCCGGCAGCGGCTTGCCCTGTTCGGCGGTCATCAGGATGGCCAGGTCATCGGCATGTTCCATGATCAGCTCATACCACCAGCGCAGGATGCGCGCCCGCTCCTTGGCCGTCTTGGCCGCCCAGGACTTTTGCGCCCCGGCCGCCGCATCTATGGCCTCTTGCGTCTCTTCCCCGCCCAGCGAGGGCACGGTGGCGATCTGCTCCTGCGTGGCCGGATTGGTCACCTTGATGGTCTCTTTGCCCTTGACCCATTTGCCGCCGATGTAGCACGCTTCGCGCAGCAAGGTGGGATCGGAAAGCAACTCGCGCAGGGACGTGGTCATGGAAAGCCTCTTTGCCGGGATTTGCACTGAAAGCCTTCATATCACGCCCCCGCCCCCGGCGCCATATCCAGAGCGGTTCCATTTGTGGGACAGCAAGGCCCGGGATGATCGCATTGGACGCAAATGACATCCTTGAATGGGTTACGGACAGTTTGCACCAGTCCCTTTTATCTTGCCCTCAGACTCGCCATCGTCTTTCCCGATCAAACTTACCGGTGACGCTGGATCACCCTTGCCCATCTTGCCTCCGGCTGGATCGCGCAAACGAAGCAAAAGAGCCGATTTCGGGGCGAAAATGCCGCCATTCGTACAATTGTGGACGGTCAAATCACAGGCAATTTTCACCACCTTGCGAACTATCAAAACGGGCTTGTCGGCATTCGAAAATCCATGCCCATCGATACATTTCGCAGCTCGTTTCAGCGGCGCGCATACACAGAATGCTCCATGAAAAATCCCTCAAACGAAGGTCAGTGCATCACGTTTTTAACCCATGTTTCCGGTTTATGGAGATGTCCAACCGGCGATGGCCAGGGAGCGGACAAATCCGGTTGTCTTTGCCCATCTGGCGGCGCATGATATGGGCCGGTTTTCCATGTGCGGAGGTCCCTGCGTGAAGCTGGAAGAGCTC
>Ga0256833_1000810_pt1 | contig 23772 bp, 22 predicted proteins | sample 356284metaG_FD_190535 | JGI IMG/M metagenome (GOLD analysis project Ga0256833, IMG submission 190535) | Hydrothermal vent microbial communities from Mid Atlantic Ridge, Atlantic Ocean - 356-284 | ecosystem: Environmental > Aquatic > Marine > Hydrothermal vents | place: Atlantic Ocean: Mid... | reverse complement strand
CTTTAAGAGACTGTAATTGCTTCAGACCTCATCTGGAAATGGACAGGGATTTTGCGTTTTTTTTTAAAACAGCAATTGAAAAAGGCGTTAAATTTTTTTCCTTTAAGGTGAGGGTTGAAGAAACAAGGGTTATTTATATTGGTAATTTAAATTTGTGCGAGGGGAAATAATATGGCCAGGATTTTTAATTCGATGCTTGAATTGATAGGTAATACGCCCATTGTTCAGGTTAACAATATTGATACAAAAGAGAATCGTCTCTTGCTCAAACTTGAATACTTTAATCCCTTTTCAAGTGTAAAAGACAGGGCTGCCTTCGGGATGGTTATGGATGCTCTTGAAAGGGGGTTAATCAAAAAGGATACTGTTGTTGTTGAAGCCACAAGCGGGAATACAGGAATAGGGCTTGCTTTTGTTTGCGCTTTAAAGGAGATCCCCCTTGTAATATTCATGCCTGAAAGTGCTTCTGTTGAAAGGAGAAAGATATTGAAGGGGCTTGGTGCTGAGGTTGTTTTAACTGATGCGGCAATGGGGATGAAGGGTGCAATTGAAGAGGCCAAGAGATTTCTTTCTTCAAATAAAAATGCAATTATGTTAAATCAATTCTCAAACAGGGCAAATCCTGATATTCATTCCAGAACAACTGCCAGCGAGATAATAGAGACATGTCCCCATTTAGATTACTTTGTTACTGGGGTGGGAACAGGGGGTACATTCACAGGCACAGGGAGGGTTTTGAAAAAACACTATAAAGGAATTAAAATTATTGCAGTTGAGCCCTATGCCTCACCTGTAATATCAGGAGGTAACCCCTCAACCCACGGCATTCAGGGTATAGGAGCAGGTTTCATCCCCGATAACCTGGATTTTTCCCTGATTGACAGGGTAATAAAGGTGAAAGACAAAGAAGCATTTGAGATGGCATTAATACTTTTGAAAAAAGAGGGTGTTTTTGGGGGCATATCAGGGGGGGCAAACTTTTCGGCATGCCTGAAGTTGTGCAAAGAGGTGAAGGGGAAAACCATATTAACCATAATCCCTGATACGGGAGAGAGGTATCTTTCTGTAAAAAATTTTTTAAAAGAATAATTTTTCTACATAAGACAAAAAAAATTTACATTTTTTTTAAAAAAAATATTGACCTCCCCTGAAAAGTGCTATAATAAAATTAATCTTTTACAATGATTATATCCTTTAAGTGGGAGGGGCGCATGAGGAAATTAATGGTACTTTTCCTTGCAATGCTGGTTAGTTTTACGCTCGTTGCAAGGGAAAGAAGGGGTATGGATGATTCTTTAAAGTTTGTTGAGAAATTCTTTAGTCTTCCTTCACAGCAGAAGGAGGAACTGGCGACTGAAAGGGGATGGGTGAAGGTTGAAATACCTTATGTTAACAGTTACTTTGATATGGTGCCTCAAAAGATTTTAAAAGAGGCTCCAGACGAGGTGAGAGAGAAGATAATGGAAGCAGCTGAAGAGAAAGAGGCTGAATTTCCATTTAAAGAGTTTAACAGTATTGAAAGGTGGATCCCGTCACCACAGGATATGCCATTTGCAATTAACTATTATATCCCTGACAAAGAGACTGATTCCAAGTTTGGAAATGGTGATGGGGTAAATTCCTGTGATTTCTCTGTTGCTAAAAAAGGTGATGTTCTTCTGGTTCACAATGGCTTTGTTGCATGGGGCTGGCATGCACATGCGGGTATTTTTTATGGTGGATCAGGTGTTTATGCAACAATAGAGTCAAACGCAAATCAGAATTATTTTGGAGACCCACATCCTGGTGTTCACTTTGAACCAATCTCTCACTGGAACAATGATTACGATTTCTGCAGGATTATGAGGGTTATTACATGGCCTCTCAGCCATTCTTACAGGGCAAAGGCTGCTGAGTATGCAAGGCAGCAACTTGGGAAACTTTATAATTTTAATTGGTTGTGGAAGTGGAGAACGGACAGGTTTTATTGCTCACAACTTGTGTGGGCTGGTTATTACAGAACTTCAAAATGGTATGCCAGGATAAATATTGATGCCAACCCTGCTGATACATGGGTTGCTCCCGATGAATTGTACGCTTCATGGAGAACCTGGACTGTTACTTCGAGCTGGTAATTCTAAGTATGAAAAAAGTGTTTTCAAGGGCAGCGGTTTTATCCGCTGTCTTTTTTTTGTTGAATTATCCAGCTTTATCTAAAGATGTGCTTCTTTTGAATACTGGCAGGGACAGGGTTTATGTTTTTTCCCCTGAGACTTTAAAGGTTAAAGCAGAATACGGGGTTTGTGAAAAACAGGCTTCCTGCACAGACATTGTTCCTTTAGGTGATAAAAACCTGGTGGTTTTGCATCGTATTGACTTCAATGTTGATGCAATGAAGGTTTTTGTTTACGACAGATGCTTTAAAAAACTTATCAGAACCATAAAGGTCGATAAGTCACCGTACCTTGCATTAAGGGTTGATAGATCACATGTTTTGATAAATCATACTTTTTTATCTTATGAGACAGGGTTGTTTACCGCTGAGCTTTTAAACAAAACTTCATTGAAAGTAGAAAGGATATTCCATCTCAAGGGTATTCCAGTGAGGGTTATAGATTACAACAATGAAAAGTATGCGGTTTTAGAGGATGTCAGAGGGGTTGTCGGTGGGGTTGAGTTAAAATCATTAAGCGGAAAAGACGATATTGTGTTGAAAAGCGCCATTATTTCTTCCAATGTGGTTTCTGTTGATAATGAACTGTACTGCGCTGTTAATGGTTATGGAGTTAAAGGGTACAGAAATGTTCTTTTGAAATTGACTTACATGCCTTTAATGATAGACAACAATGTTGAGGTGAAAGTTTTAAAAAGGTTTAAAACCCCTTTTCCTTTCATTTTAGCCACTTACAAGGGTATGCTTATAATTGGTTTTACCAATCATTCAATAAAAGGTAATTTCAACAAACTTGAGATCTATCAAACTGGTAACGGGAAAGCAATGGATTTTAATATCTGTTATGGTCCTGAATCGGCAATTGTTACCGGTGATCTGCTGATAGTGGGGTGTGTCTCAGATGAAAAGGTTGCCGTAATTAACCTTAAAGATTTTAAATTACGGATTGTCAGGATATCCGATGCAGTTCCTGGATTTACTCTCGTAAGAATGGCGGATTAAAGGTTTATACCCACCCTGTACCTTACATGGCAGGACATACAGGAGTTCCTCAACCTTTTGAAATGGTATCTCGTTCTTTCAACACTCCCATCTTTTGCCCCCTCTGCAACAAAATTCAATATGCCTCTTACCTCTTTTAAATGTTCAATATATACTGTTGGGTTCTTTGATGGTTTTTTGTCAATTAATTTATTTATTTCATCTTTTATGTTGTTTATTGCGGATAGTACATTTTTTCTGGTTATCTCTGCCCCCTTTGAGTATGCTTTAATAACCTCGTAATTTTTTTCTATCTTGATCATGGAAATTTTTATGTCATATCTTTCATTTTCTGTAAAGTAAAGTCTTGGCCCAAAACACGCGATCATCCCAAATATTAGGCACCCAACAACAATCTTTTTCATATTTCCCCCTTTAAAAACCTGATGGTTGTATTTAACACATACAACAGATTATTATAATTCGCCACTCCCTTACCTGCAATGTCAAATGCTGTGCCATGGCTCACAGAAAGTCTTAAAAATGGAAGACCAAGTGTAATGTTAACACATTCTTCTGGGTGTTTTGTTTTTACAGCCACAAGCCCCTGGTCATGGTACATTGCATAAACTATGTTCCTTTCCCCAGTCATTCTGAAAAAAAGTGTATCTGCCGGGAAAACTCCTTTAACAGGAAGGTGTTTCCCTTGAAGGTAAGAAACAGCCTCTTTTATGGTGAAATCCTCTTTCCCAATATAACCGTTTTCACCTGCATGTGGATTTAGGCCACACACATAAATGTCAACATCTTTACCTGTAAACAGTTTTTTTGTGTGGTTATAAGCAAATTGAATGCCGTCTATAAGTTCATCTTTTGAAACATGCAACGGTACTTTGTTAAGTGGTATGTGCACTGTATGGAGTACCACAGAAAATGATGGAGAGAGAAACATCATCATTGTTTTCTTTGAACCAGTAAGGTATTTTAAAAAATCTGTATGGCCCTCAAAGTCGTATCCGGAGGCTCTGAAATTTTCCTTGCAAATAGGAAGAGTTACTATGGGGTAATGATCTTTCCGTGCTATTTCCACAGCCTTTTCTATGCACAGTGCGGAGAATTTACCGTTTATTTTTTCTATTTTACCTGGATTAAGGGAAAAATCAGATTCAACTTCAACGACTTCGATGGATGGGAGCGGAATACCTAACTTCTTTGAGTAAAAACTCAGAATTTCCCTTTTACCAACAAACACTATTCTATCTTTCAGATCTATTATGTTTGCTGCTTTTAAAAGTATCTCAATCCCTATCCCGTTTGGGTCTCCGCAGGTTATTAGGATCCTTTTCATTAAAACTTCTTTGTTATTCTGCTTCCTCTTCTTTTGATTCTTCCTTGTCGGTCTGTAATCTTGCTCTCCTTCTGGCTTTTCTTAATGCTGCCTTTTCCTCTTCCTGCTTGTACATGTACTTTATCTTTGACTTCATTATCAAAAGGTTTGGCTCGTTTATTCTGTTTACTTTCAGACAGTTTTTATCGTACCATTCAATAATTCCCCTTATCTCTTCACCGTCTTCAAGTATAATGACCATCGGAACCTTGCCCTGCATCTGTTTTAAATAATAGTAACTTTCAGCATGAGTTTGTTCTGGAGGCGATTGTTTTCTTCTCGCTGTTGTTATCAGGGGATGGTTTAAAAGGGGTTGTTCTGCTGCTATTTGATTGGCGATCTTTGAAGGAGTCTCTATCTTTTGTTCGCTCATTTTAGATTTTATTTCCTGCAAACTCGGTCTGATTAGTTTTCTATTAGCCATTTCATCTCCCAGAAATTAAATTTTGAATGTTATCTATACTATAATCTAAAATCGATTTTAAATCAACAGATTTATTCTTCCTGTTCCTTTTCAATAAGCATTCTTGATTCTTCTTCAAACTTTTTTAACTGTTCTTTTGAATAGAGTGTGTTTTGAGTTTCCTCTATATCTGACGGGTAATCATCGTCTTCAAAGTTTATGCAACACATAAGCCTTCCGCACACCCCCGAGATTTTACCGGGGTTTAAAATCAAATGTTGATTTTTGGCCTGCTTTATTGAAACAGGGTAAAATTTGTGCAGGAATGTTGTGCAACATAGTTCTCTCCCACATACCCCTATACCACCTATCATCTTTGCTTCGTCTCTTACCCCTATCTGTCTCATCTCAATCCTTAATCTGAATCTGTGCGCAAGGTCTCTTACCAGTTTTCTAAAATCTATTCTTCCGTCTGCTGTAAAATAGAATATTGCCTTGCTTTTATCAAGGGTAAAATCGACCTTTATCAATTTCATATCCATCTCTCTTGCCTTTATTCTCTCTTTGCAAAAGAGGTATGCCTCTTCTTCAAGTTGCTTCAACTCTTCCTTTGTCTTTATGTCTTCCTCAGTTGCTTTTCTTACTACAGGTTTTAGTTCTCCTTCTATCCAGGATTGCTCAACTTCCCTGTTGGCTATAATAATTTCACCAAGTTCAAGCCCTCTGTCAGTTTCTATAACAACCCTGTCACCCTTTTTAAACTCTATACCGTTCGGGCTGTATATAAAAAATTTCCCCGTTTTTTTTACCTTTATTCCAACTATTTCAGGCATTATTTCTCCCATCAGTGAAACATGGTGCTCAAGGGGGGATTCGAACCCCCACGGGTGTGACCCCACACGGACCTGAACCGTGCGCGTCTGCCAATTCCGCCACTTGAGCATTGCTAAACAACGGTATATATGATAAAGTTAGTTCGGAGTAAAGTCAAGATGGAGTTAATTAAAAAAGAGATAGTCGGGTTTTTGAAAAAACAGAAGAATCCTATAGGTTTAAAGAGAATAAGAAAGCACCTTAACCTTCCACGGGGTGAATTGTCTTTTTTGAGAGAGGTTTTGAAGTCTCTTATAAGAGAAGGTGTTGTTGTAAAAACCGAGAATAATTGTTATCGTTTGAGCAATGAATATCAGAGCCCCGTTCAAAAACAGGTATGTCATGAGTATGAAAAACTTTACGAAGGTAAGATTTACAGTGGGAGAAAAGGTAACCTGATTTTTAAGATCAGGGGAACCAGAAGGGTTCTGCGGGTTATTGCTCCCAAAAACCTTTCTACAGTTTTGATGGATGGTGATAAGGTAATGCTGTTGAAATTGAAAAACAGGGATGCTGGTGTGATTGCGACAGTTACAGAGAGGGCTTTTTACAGAAGGATTGGAAGAATTGAAAATGGCAGGATTCGGGTAAGGTTTAAAAGGGTAAGGGTGAAGGGCAGAGTAAGGTTACCCATAATTGAATACATAAGAGGGAAAAAGGCGGAGATAATAAAGGAGTTTGCTGACAGTACGGAGGGTGCATATCGATTGAATATGTACCTTCACTCTATAAAAGAATTTTTCCCCCCTGAAGTGCTTGAAGAGGCAAGACACCTTGATATGGAGGATAGTTTTTTTGCGAGAAGACTTGATTTAAGAAATGAACTCGTGTTTACCATAGATGGGGAGGATGCCAGAGATTTTGACGATGCTGTTTCAATAAAATTGATAAAAAATGGTTATGTTTTAGGGGTTCATATCGCTGATGTTTCTCATTTTGTCGAAAAGGGGAGTTGCCTTGATTCCGAAGCAATGATCAGAGGAGTTACAACATATATGCCAGGCAGGGTTGTTCCAATGCTTCCGGAGAGGCTTTCAAACGATCTTTGCAGTTTAAAGCCGGGTGAAGACAGGTACACCCTCTCCTGTATAATTACTCTTGATAAAAAGGGCAATGTATTATCGTATTACCTTACAAAGTCTGTAATCAGAAGCAAAGCAAGGTTGACATATGAGAGGTTAAATGACTATTTTAACGGGAATTGTGATTTCCCCTACAAAGGTGTAAAAGGATTAAAAAAGACTATTGATACCATGCTTCTTCTTTCGAAAAAATTGAGAAAAAAGAGGTTGAAAAAGGGGGCTTTATTTTTAAATGTTGAAAAGCCCTATGTAAAGGTATCCAGAAAGGGTGAATTGATTGAACTGAAACCTCAGGTTCAGCAGGATGCTGAGAAATTGATAGAGGAATTTATGCTTCTTGCAAACGAGTGTGTTGCAAATTTTCTTATAAAGAGGAATCTCCCCGGCATTTTCAGGGTTCACCCCGCACCTGACGATGAAAAACTGGCAGACCTTTTTGTTCTATTTGAAAGTGCTGGTTACAAAACATACGACAAAACATTGCCTGAATTGTTAAACAGTGTTGAGGACAAAAATCTTCATTACATAACTTTAAGGTATCTAACAAGGGCTGAATACTCTGCAACTCCAGGGTTACACTTTGGCCTGAATAAACTTGAGTACCTTCATTTTACCTCTCCTATAAGAAGGTATCCGGATCTTGTGGTTCATAGAATAGTAAAGGCGGCCATTGAAAAAATTTCTGTTCCATATAAAAAGAAAGAACTTGAATGGATAGCGAGGTTAATCTCTACACTTGAGAGGGACGCATTCTTTGCCGAACTTGATATGGCTGAGTATTTCATACTGAAAGATATTGAAAAAAAGGGTATTGAAAAAACAGATGCTATTGTTTCCGGCTTTTCTGAGCATTCCCTTTTTGCTGAACTGGACGGTTACTATGTGGATGGTCTTGCTCCTCTTTCTGAACTCAGGGATTTTTACACTCCTGATCCATCGGGGCATTTTTTAGTCGGTGAAAGTGGTAAAAAAATTAAAATTGGAATGAGATTAATGGTCAAGATAGTGGAAATAGACCCTATTTTAAGAAAATTAAAACTAAAAATTTTAAATCCCGTCTTATAGAATTGGAGTAATAAAGGAGGTTTGTGGATGAGAAAGTTTTTTTATTTTTTTCTAATGATATTTTTCAGTTTCTTTCTCTCCTACGCAAAGGGTCCTGAGATCAGCTTTGAAAAAAAGGTTGTTGATGTGGGCAAAGTTCCTGTACACACTAAGGTGACAGGTATTTTCAAGTTTAAAAATGTTGGAGATAAGAAACTTATAATTTTTATGGTAAAACCGGGGTGAGGGTGCACCACATCCACTTTGGATAAAGTGGAATATAAACCGGGAGAATCAGGAGTAATAAAGGCTTTTTACAATACCGGCAGTCATAGCGGTGTTTTTTCAAAAAGGATTATGGTTAAATCTAACTCGGTAAAAGAACCAGTGCTCTATCTAACTTTAAAGGGCACTGTTTATGCTGATCTTGAAGTTAAAAATAACACTGCATTCTTCTATGACCTTGAACCTGGAAAAACAAAAAGGTTTGACATCCCTGTGATAAACAATATGGGCAAGCCGTTTAAAATTGAAGGTATGAAAGTTGTTTTTCCTTTTAATGCAAATAATTATTTTCATATTAAAGCAACGGTAAAAAAAGGCAAAAACGATAAGGAGTTCATTGAGTTTGCCATCACTCCTAAAAGCAATGTTTATCAGTTTAGAGAGAATGCAATAACTGTAAGATTGAAAACCAATTCAAAACAGGTGCCAGAGCTTATGTTCTATTTGAGAACCAGGATAAAGAAAATTATTGAGGTAACTCCCACAGCCCTCTTTATGTACTCTCGGATTAAAGGCAAAACAGCCCCTGCCACAATAGAGTTGAGTACTGAATTAAAGGGTGGTATCAAGATAAAGTCTGTAACCTGCAAAAACTGTCCATTGAGGTTTAAAGTGGTAAATATCTCACCAAAGACCAAACAGATTCTGGTTAAACCTGACTATGAAAAAGGCAAGAAGGGTATATTTTCTGGAGTGATTAAAATAATCTTTGAGGCAAATGGAGAGAAAGTTTACTCAATACCTGTCAGGGGCAGACTGTAAAATTACCATAAAAAAAGCGGGGATTTATCCCCGCTTTTTTCTTTCAGTCTCAATCTTCTATACAAAAAGGTCTTTAATATCTGTATATTCCCATTTAAAATCTTTGTCCTCTCTTCCAAAGTGCCCATAAGCCGCTGTTTTCTTGAAAATTGGCCTTCTTAAATCAAATCTCTTAATTATCCCTTCTGGTGATAGATCAATGTTTTTCAATATGATTTCTGCAAGCTCTGTATCTGGTCTCTTTCCTGTTCCGTATGTGTTAACCATCAAAGATACAGGTTGATCTATTCCTATTGCATACGCTATTTGAATTTCACACTTTTCTGCAATGCCGGAGGCTACTATGTTCTTTGCGAGATACCTTGCCATGTATGAGCCGGATCTATCGACCTTTGAGGGGTCTTTCCCGGAAAATGCTCCACCCCCATGTGCGCCAAATCCGCCATAGGTATCAACAATTATTTTTCTCCCGGTCAATCCACAATCTCCCTGAGGTCCTCCTATAACAAACCTGCCTGTTGGGTTTATAAGGTATTTTGTGTCTGAATCGATCATATCTTGAGGAAGAACGGGAAATATAACATTTTCAAGTATATCCTGTCTTAATTCATTGTTCTTTATGGTATCGGCATGCTGTGTCGAAATGACAACTGTGTCTATCCTTTTAGGTTTCCCGTTTTCATACTCCACAGTAACCTGCGATTTACCGTCCGGCCTTAAATACTTCAGTATTTTTTTCTTTCTAACCTCTGCAAGCCTCATTGTGAGTTTGTGTGCAAGTGTTATGGGAAGTGGCATAAAGGTTTCCGTTTCGTTTATTGCAAATCCGAACATCATGCCCTGATCCCCTGCTCCTCCTTTATCAACTCCAAGTGCAATGTCAGGGGATTGAGAATCAATTGTTGAAATTACCCCACAGGTATCACAGTCAAACCCAAACTTTGCTCTCGTGTAACCTATCTCTCTCACGGTTTCCCTTGCAACCTTCGGGAAATCCACATAGGTGTTTGTTGTGATTTCACCTGCGATCATTATTAGTCCAGTTGTTACAAGTGTTTCACATGCAACCCTTCCGTTAGGGTCATTTTTAAGTATCTCATCTAAAATTGCATCTGAGATCTGGTCTGCTATTTTATCAGGGTGACCTTCAGTTACAGATTCAGATGTAAAAAGGTATCTTGTCATTTGTCCCTCCAGTGAAAGAATAAAAAATCAAAAAAATTATAGCATAGTTTTATTTTTTACCGAAAAGATTTAAAAATTCCTTATTCACTTTTTACTTTGTGCTAAAATAAATTGAATTGATAGGCGAGGGTTTGACCTATCACTGTCTATTGTGCGAGTGAGGAAGAGTTTTTCCAATAAAAGTTGTGCGAGTGGGTAAACTAATGCTAATCTGGCTTTTAAATTAAATTGAAATACCTTGAAAGGAGAGGGGTTATGGCAAGACCAAAAATCGCATTGGTAGGTGCCGGTCATATCGGCGGAACAATGGCTCACATTATTGCGCGTGAGGAATTGGGTGATGTGGTACTGGTTGATATTGTTGAGGGTATGCCCCAGGGCAAGGCTCTTGATATCTATGAGGCAACACCTATTTTCGGTAAGGATTGCAGATCTATCGGTACAAACGATTACAAGGATATTGAAGGGGCCGATGTGGTTATAGTAACTGCAGGTGTGCCGAGAAAACCAGGAATGAGCAGAGATGACCTTCTCGGAATAAACAAAAAAATAATGGAATCGGTTGCTCCAAATATTAAAAAGTACGCTCCGAATGCCTTTGTAATTGTTCTTTCCAATCCTCTTGACATTATGGTTCATCTGATGAAAAAGATAACGGGATTTCCTAAAAACAGAGTTGTTGGTATGGCAGGAATACTGGATACAGCAAGGATGAGAAGTTTTATCGCAATGGAAACAGGATTTTCCGTTGAAGACATCCATGCTATTGTTCTTGGTGGACATGGAGATTCAATGGTTCCGTTACCAAGGTACTCAAACATCAACGGTATTCCTTTATCACACTTCCTGTCAAAAGAAAAAATTGATGCAATAATAGAGAGAACAAGAAAGGGTGGTGGTGAAATAGTATCTCTCCTTAAAACAGGTTCTGCTTTTTATGCTCCTGCCGAGGCTGCCATTCAGATGGCCAGGGCGTATTTAAGGGATAAAAAGAGGGTCCTTCCCTGTGCAGCGTATCTTGAAGGGGAGTACGGAGTAAACGGTTTCTTTATTGGTGTCCCAGTTGTTCTTGGTGGAAACGGTGTTGAGAAGGTTATTGAACTTGATCTGAACGAAGAAGAAAAAGAGATGTTTAACAAGTCTGTGGAACATGTAAAGAAATTGATTGCTGAACTTGAAAATCTAAAATAAATCTGGGGGAAAATATGACAGAGATTGCTGTTGATAGAAGTTTTTTTAACAGAAGGCTCCATTCTTTTCTGGGAATATTCCCGATCGGCCTTTTCATATTGGAGCACTTTTTCACAAACTCTTTTGCCGTGCACGGGGCAACTGTTTACAATAGCAAGATAGAGTTTTTCAAGGAATTGCCTTATCTTCTTGCCATTGAAACCATATTTATATTTTTGCCCCTTCTGTTTCACGGGATTTACGGGCTTTACATTGTTTACACAGGTGAGCCAAATAACTTACAGTATGGTTATTACAGAAACTGGATGTACCTTATTCAGAGAGTAACAGGGGTAATTCTTCTTTTCTTCATAGGCTGGCATGTTTATGTGACAAGGATCTCTGCTCTTCTCTATGGTACAGAGGTAAGTTATCAATATATGGCAAAGATGTTTACAAATCCAGTTGTCTTCTGGTGGATGGTTATCGGTGTTGTATCCGCTGCATTTCACTTTGCAAACGGTATCTGGTCTTTTTGCATAGTATGGGGTATTACTGTTGGTCCTAAAGCCCAGAAGAGGATGGGGTGGATTACTCTTGGTCTTTTTGTTGTGCTTGCCTTTGTGGGAATAAGGGCATTGCTTGCTTTTCATATTTAGTGAAGGAGGTTAGTGGTGAGTGATAAAAGAGTTGTTGTTGTTGGTGGCGGCCTTGCCGGTTTGATGACCACAATAAGGCTTTGTGAAGAGGGTATCAAGGTTGATCTTATATCCATTGTCCCGGTAAAAAGGTCGCATTCAGTTTGTGCCCAGGGTGGTATAAATGCTGCTTTAGACCTTCATGGCAAAGGTGATTCTCCCTATGAGCATTACGATGATACAGTTTATGGTGCAGACTTCCTGGTTAACCAATTACCTGTGAAAAGGATGTGTGAAAAAGCACCGGAAATAATTTACATGTTTGACAGAATGGGAGTTATGTTCAACAGAACTATGGAAGGTAACCTTGATGTGAGGGCATTTGGCGGTGCAAAGTTCAAAAGAACGGTTTTTGCCGGTGCAACTACAGGACAGCAGTTGCTTTATGCATTGGATGAACAGGTTAGAAGATTTACAGCAGAGGGTATGGTAAAGCAGTGGATAGGATACGATTTCCAGAGGCTTATAGTAGACGAAAACGGCGTTGTTCATGGTTGTATTGCCATGAATATGAACACAATGAAGCCGGAGGTGTTTAAGGCCCAGGCTGTTGTGGTTGCAACAGGTGGCCCGGGTTATATATTTGGAAAATCCACAAACTCTTTCATTAATACCGGTTCCGTTGCATGCACATGTTATGAGCAGGGAGCAAAGTACGCAAATGGAGAGTTTATCCAGATCCATCCGACGGCAATTCCAGGCTCAGATAAAAACAGGCTTATGAGTGAGTCAGCAAGAGGAGAAGGTGGAAGAGTATTTACAATAAAAGACGGTAAAAGGTGGTATTTTCTTGAAGAGATGTACCCTGCTTATGGAAACCTTGTTCCGAGAGACATTGCAACGAGGGCTATCTTTGATGTTTGTGTGAACCAGAAACTTGGTATTGACGGTAAAAACATGGTTTATCTTGATCTTTCCTTTATGGATCCAGATTATCTTGATAGAAAGTTAGGTGGAATACTGGAGATCTATGAGAAGTTTGTTGGAGATGACCCGAGAAAGGTTCCAATGAAAGTATTTCCTTCTGTTCACTATTCAATGGGTGGATTATGGGTTGACGATGATACTGATATGACAAATTTACCTGGTCTTTTTGCAGCGGGCGAGGTTAACTATCAGTATCATGGTGCTAACAGGCTTGGAGCAAACTCACTGCTTTCATGCGTTTACGACGGGTTTGTTATAGGGAGTGCAATGCCTGGGTATTTGAAAGAATATAAAGAGCCACAGGACTTTGATGCACTTGCAAACAAGCATTTGACAGAGGTTGAAAAACTTTACGAGAAGATTTACGCAATGGATGGAAGTGAGAATGCCAAGAAACTACACGAAGAGCTCGGTGTGATGATGACTGAAAGAATGACTGTTGTAAGGTACAATGATAAACTGGAAGAGTTAATGGGGATGCTTGATGGTTTGATGGACAGGTGGAACCACATTGGCATACATGATAGATCAAAGGTGTTAAATCAGGAAGTCATCTTTGTTAAAGACATGCAGAAGATGATAACTCTTGCAAAGGTAATGACAAAGGGTGCATTGCTTAGAAATGAAAGCCGTGGTGCCCACTATAAACCTGAATTCCCGAACAGAGATGATGAAAATTTCCTGAAGCATACAATTGCTACATACACCCCGGATGGACCGGAGATCTCTTATGAGCCTGTTAAAATTGCTGATATTCCTCCAAGGCCAAGGAATTACGCTGTGGACAAGGAGGAAACAAAGAAGATGGCTCAGAAAAAGAATGAGGGGGGTAAGTAATGGCTGAGACAGTTAGATTGAGAATAAAAAGGCAACTCTCCCCGGATTCAAGCCCTTTCTGGGAAGAGTTTGAAGTCCCAATGATACATGGAATGAATGTTATTGCGTGTCTCGTTGAAATTCAAAAGAATCCTGTTACAAAAGACGGCAAAAAAACAACTCCTGTTGCCTGGGAGTGCTCATGCCTTGAAGAGGTTTGTGGGGCATGCACCATGATTATAAACGGCAGGGTAAGGCAGGCATGCTCAGCACTTGTTAAAGATCTTGAGCAGCCGATAGTTCTTGAACCTATGACAAAATTTCCTGTTGTCAGAGACCTTGTGGTTGACAGGCAGAAGATGTTTGATAATTTGATAAAGGTTAAGGCATGGGTTCCTATTGACGGTACTCATCACATGGGTCCCGGTCCCAAAATCCCTGAGCCTGAAAGAGCAATTCACTATGAACTTTCAAAGTGTATGACCTGTGGATGCTGTCTTGAAGTGTGCCCTCAGTTTAATGAAAAGTCTGATTTTATGGGAGCACAGATTATCTCCCAGGTAAGGTTGTTTAACTTCCATCCAACAGGTGCATCCTTGAAAGAGGACAGGTTACACGCATTAATGGGTAAAGGCGGTGTACACGAATGTGGTAACGCTCAAAACTGTGTGGAAGTTTGCCCGAAAGAGATACCTTTAACACATTCTATCGGAGAGGTTGGAAGACAGGTTACTTTGCAGGCTTTGAAAGACTGGTTCATGAAGTAAAGTATCGAAAGAATGCAAAACTTGAGGGGGTTTTATGCCCCCTTTTTTTATGAAAAAACCTTTGCAATTGCTATGACATTGCTTTTTATGTTTGATATGCTTTCCTCCCTTATCCCTATACAGGATGGGCAACCATGTGAGCATTTACAGTTTTTTACCATGTTGTTAACCCCTTCAAATATCTCTTTTTTAAGATTGAATATCTGAGGAGATAGCCCTATTCCCCCTGGGTATGCATCGTAAACGAAAAGGGAGTACTCCAATTCTGCCCTTGTATCGTCCACCTGGTTTGAGGTACCAAGGTCTCTTGTGTCGCACATTAAAAATATGGATGCAACATTCTTGAATGAGTAAAGAAGTCCTGATAGTGTTTCTGTGAAGTCACTTTTACTTATATCAAGTTGCTTCCTTATTCTGTCTGATACTGTTATCCAGAATGCTGTTGTGTGCATCTCAATATCCGGAAGGGATATTGTCCCAAAACCAATGTTCTCATTTGTGTAAAACTTTATCTTTTTGTATCCTGTTACTGTTGTTGAAACATGTATTTCTCCGTGATTAAATTTCCAGAATGCTCCATTTATGGTTTCTTCCACATTTAATATGTTAACAGATGTATGGTCAATTGCATCTGTGAAGTATTCAGCATTTGTCTTTTTAACGAATGCCTTTCTGTTTTTGTAATCAAGGGATTCAACCTGGTATAGTTGTCCCTGAACCATGTATATCGCCTGTGGATATATGGTGGTGTGAGCGGATATGAAGTCAACCTCTGCAATAACTTTATTCCTTTTGTCATCTGTGTCAATAACCACGAAATTATCATTTGTTACGCTTCTTAAAGAGAATGTTGCTGCCGGGTAATTGTCTGATATCCAGTGCCATTTGTTCCCGAATTTGTTTACAAGTTCAACCTCTTCCATTTTTTCAAGGAGTTTGCTTACCTCCTTTTTCCCGAACTTTTCTCCCTGTTTAAATGGCAATTCGTATATTGCACAGGTGAGGTGGTTGAACAGTATATCCGGATTATCAGGATTTATCCTTGCATGTTCAGGAGAGGATGTAAAAAGGTAATCGGGATTTGAGAGTATAAACTGATCAACAGGGAGGTTTGATCCGATAAAAACCGCTATTGAATCGTCCCTTTTTCGCCCGGCTCTTCCCGCCTGTTGAAGGGTTGACGAGATGGTACCTGGATAGCCTGCAATAATACAACCCTGCAATTCTCCTATATCTATTCCCACTTCAAGAGCGTTTGTTGATACTATGAAGGATAACTCCCTGTTTTTCATCTTTTTTTCAATTTCTCTTCTTAACTTTGGCAGGTATCCCCCTCTGTATGCCGAGATTTTGTGTTTTTTAGGAGGTGTTACCCTGTCTTTCAGGTACTTTGTTATAACCTCAACTGCAAGTCTTGTTCTTGCAAATGTTATTGTTGGGATATCTTTTGATATAAACTCTTTGCCAATAAGCACTGTGATATCAAGATAACTCTTTCTTATTCCCATTTCCCTGTTTACAATGGGAGGATTTATGAAAAAAAAGTGTTTTCTTGCCAGGGGTGCTCCGTTTCCGTCTATAAGAGAGAATTTTTCCTCAGTAAGGGTCTGGGCATGTTCCACAGGGTTGGCTATGGTTGCTGAACAGCAAATAAATTGAGGTTTTGAACCGTAAAAATTGCATATCCTTTTCAGCCTTCTTAAAACATTTGCAAAGTGAGAGCCAAAAACCCCGGTGTAGATGTGGATCTCGTCAATTACTATAAACTTCAGGTTTTCAAGCAATTTTTTCCACATGGGATGATGGGGAAGTATTGCCTGATGAAGCATATCCGGGTTTGTTATGGTTATCTGTGCCATTTCCCTTATTGTTTTCCTTGTATCAGAAGGTGTATCTCCGTCATAAACCTCACACTTTAGTTCAATATTGGAATCTTTGGCAAGTTCTATTACGGATTTTGCCTGATCCCTTGAAAGTGCCTTTGTGGGAAAGAAGTAAAAGCATCTCAGTGAAGGGTTGTCCTGGATTGCCTTTAAAACAGGCAGATTATAACATAGGGTTTTACCTGATGCCGTTGGAGTTGTGATCACCACATTGTTCCCCTTTTCTATTTCAATGTAGGAGTGATACTGGTGAGAGTAAAGTTTTTCAATTCCAAGTTTTCTTAAGCCATTTTTAAGATTTTCTGGCAGGCTGGTGGGAAAGGGTTTAAAACTTCCCTTTCTTTTTTCACTTACCCTGTAATGGGATAGGTACCTGTGCTTTTTCAGGTGTTCTATAAGTTCATTTGCTTCCTTCATATTAAAAAATTATACCTTAAAATGAATTTTATTTACATAGATGTTAAAATACATCGGGGGGGTTATGGCTTTTGAGATTGAAAGAAGGTTTCTTCTAAAGGAGAATAACATCCCTGAATGGTTGAAAGTTGAAAATATTATGCAGGGGTATTTGTGTATTGAAAAAAACTCTGTTCAGAGAGTAAGAATTGTCAATGAAAAAAAGGCCTTTTTTACGGTAAAAGGTAGGTCGGGGCGTATATCAAGGCTTGAATATCAATGGGAGATCCCACTTGTTGACGCAAAAGAGATTATGGAAAAACTATGTATTAAGCCCTTGATTGTAAAAAAGAGGTATTTTGTGAATTACAATGGTTATGAGTGGGTTGTGGATGTTTTTGAGGGGGAAAATGAGGGTTTGAAAATTGCAGAGATTGAGTTGAAAAATGAATTTGAAAAGATTGAGGTTCCGGATTGGGTGGGGAAGGAGATAAGTGAAGATGAGCGATTTTACAACTATTCGCTTGTGTTAAATCCCTATTCTAACTGGAAGGGTGTTATGGAGGAGTAATGAAGTACATTGCTGTGTTTATAGGCGGTGGTTTTGGTGCAATGATGAGAGATGTTTTTTCAAGGTTTGTTTATTCTTTCTTTTTCCCATCATTTCCCTATGGTACAATGGCAGTAAACCTGTTGGGAAGTTTCCTTTTTGGATTTTTGTGGCAGATAACGGAGCACTTGATTGTTTCAAGGGAGGTTAAGGCTTTGATATTTACGGGTTTTTTGGGAGCCTTTACCACATTTTCAACCTTTTCTTTTGAAACAGTAGGGCTTTTAAAGGATGGAGAAGTGAAGTTTGCGGTGTTAAACATGGTTTTAAGTGTTTTTCTTGGTATTTTCTGTGTTTTTCTTGGTATGTTTGTTGCCAGGCAATTTTTGAGGGGTTAAGTATGTTACCTGAAAAGGGGCTTCTTTTAAGGATATTTATTGGTGAGGACGATAGGTGCAAAAATGGAAGGCCTTTATACGAAGAGATAGTTATGAAGGCAAGGGAACTTAACCTTGCTGGAGCAACTGTGTTAAAGGGTGTTATGGGTTTTGGAAAAACAAGCAGGATTCATACCTCAAAGTTCCTTGTGTTGTCGGAGGATCTGCCTGTTGTTGTAGAGATAGTTGACACTGAAGAAAAGATAAATAAGTTTATCCCTTTGATTGAGGAGATTATTCAGGGTGGGATGATTACGCTTGAAAGGGTTAGTATTCTTAAGTACAAAGGGGTGGAAAGGTGAATCTTTTTTATATCTGGAGATGGTAAAGTAAAGTTAAACTTTCTATTTAAAGAGGGAGGATTTATGAAAAGGCTTTTTTTGTTATTTTTCCTGTTTTTCTTTGTTTTCTGTGTGCATGCCCAGACAGCCTCTGAACTTTACAATAAAATGATGGCTAAGTCCACAAAACACATTGACAAGGGTAAGGTGTATTTGAAGAAAAACAAGATTTCAAAGGCAGAAAGAGAGTTTAAAGAGGCAATTAAATCCTGGAAACATGCCTATGTTGCCTATGCCTACCTTGGAATAATTTATTACCAGAAGAGGGATTTTAGAAAGTCCAAAGAGTACTTTGACAGGAGTATTGAAGAGTTTTCTGAATTTAAGAAAAATTATTTGAAGATGAAACTTGATTACATGAAAGAGTTTCAAAGAAAGGCTAAAGAACTTCAGATACAACTGGATAAACACGATATGCAGTATCAGGGGATTAACGCCACTGCCTATGAAACAAAAAAAACCGAGTACGAGAACAAGTACAAAAACATGAAAAAGGAGTACGAAAAAGACAAAAATATGCAGTACGATGCCTTTTTCAGATTTAAATATGGCAATACCCTGATGGCTTTAAGGTATTATAATGATGCCATTGATCAGTACCTGATGGCAATAAAACAGGACCCTTCATTGAAGGATGCTTATACCAACCTTTCAGTGGCTTACTTTATAGTTGGGGATTGTCCCAATGCTGTCAAGTATTACAGGATTGCAAAAAGCAAAAAGGCTCCTATCAACAAAAACTTTGAAAGAGACCTTAAAAAGAGGTGTGGTGTTAACTAACACTTGTATTTAATAGTTAAAAGTGGTAAAAAGGGGGTATGACCCCCTTTTTTTGATGGGAGAAAAAATGGCAAGAACAAAGATAGAAGTTAAAGGTTTTGAGGCAAAGTATTACGATCTTCTAATGAATCTAATTACATTTGGTTACTATCCTTTTTTTATAAGATCTGTTGTTGATAGTCTTCCGATTGAAAGGGATTTTCTGGTTCTTGACGCAGGTTCTGGAAGTGGAAGGAATGCGTCCCTCATATCGGGAAAACTTGAAAAAGGCAGAGTAATTTGCCTTGACATAGGGAAGGAGTTTCTTTTAACTCTTGCAAAGAAGGCTAAAAGTAATAAAAAACTTCTGCCTGTAAAGGCAAGTTTAAAGTATCCATTGCCTTTTAAGGGGAATTCTTTTGATCTTATATTCATGTGTTTTGTCCTGCATGGTTTTGAGCATGAAGAAAGAATTGGTATATTAAAAGAGTTTTACAGGGTCTTAAAGAAAGGTGGTTTTTTTTGCCTCGTTGATTACAACGATGAGATTGACCTGAAAAAATCTTCAATAATCACAAAGATAGGTTTCTATTTTGAGTGTGATCTTGCTTCAGAGTTTATCACCCACAGGTGGCAACCAGTACTGAAGAGTATGGGTTTTTCTGATTTTGATTACAGATACTTTTTTGGTAAAAATGTAAGGTTAACTATATGTAAAAAAGGGGGATAGTATGGAATTTGTATATTCAAAAAATGCACCTCAGGCGATAGGCCCTTACTCTCAGGCAGTTAAAGTAAACGGTTTCGTTTTCTGTTCAGGTCAGATTGCCATTGACCCTGAAAGTGGAAAAATAGTCGGTGAAAGTGTAGGAGAACAAACGGAAAGGTGTTTGAAGAATTTGTTTTCTGTTCTTGAGGCTGCTGGAAGTGGAAAGGATAAAGTTGTAAAAACCACTGTTTATCTTGCTGATATGTCAACCTTTTCTGAAATGAATGAGGTGTATCAGAGGATGTTTGAAGGGCACAAGCCTGCAAGGGCTGCTGTTGCAGTTAAAACACTTCCCGTGAATGCCCTTGTTGAAATAGAGGCAATAGCGGTTTACTGATGGAAGATTTATGATAAAAAAAAGAAGAAGATTTACCATTCTTCAGTATTTAACGATAAACATAATCGTTGTTAGTATTTTCTTCCTTGGAATGTTCTATTTTATCTGGGTGAAATATGAGTTCAGAAGGTTTAACAGTACTGTCCAGAAATTGAGACATATCTTCCTCGAAAGTAAAAAAGAAGCATTGAAATCAATTGTTGAGCAGTTTTACAGGCATATTGAGATAAGTTTTGATTTTGAAAAACGATCGATTGAAAACCAGATTGATGCTTTTTTACTCTCTATTGATAAAACTAATGGAGTGAAAAGTGTTAAATCATTGTGTGAGCAAATACATCGACAAAACAAAATTATCAATTTTGCAATTGTGAAAAGGGACTTTTTTTACTCAACCTCTTCTTATGTGTCTCCTGAAATGTTTAAAGACAGAAAAAAGTTTGAAATCTTGCGGGGGAAAAAGTTAAGGAATGGAATAAGAGTTTACCTTTATGTATTGAAAAGAGATTTCTCTTTATTGATAAAAAATTCTCTGCTTTCTTCGTTTAAAGATGTCTCCTTTAATTATTCAGGCTATCTTTTTATTGTGGATTCAAACGGGAGAATACTTCTTTCAGCCCACAGGCTTATGAATGTTGACATTGAGGATATGTCTAAAAGGTTTGGAGAACAAACCAAAAGGATAATACTTGATAAGGCTTTAAAAGAGGGTTCTGGATTTGTTGAATATACATGGTACAAACCGGATTTACGAACTGTGTCAAGGAAGGTATCTTACATAAAATACAATAGAAAAATAGGATGGATAGTTGGGGCAGGTGTTTATCTTGATGATATTGAGAGGAGTTTTCTACCTGTCTTTGCCAGTGAAAGAGGAAAATTTTATGATAAGTTGAAGAAGATAACTTTTTTAATGATAGTAATTCTTTTGCTGGATTTGAGTTTTCTTTTCATTTTGTTAGGGGGAAAATTAAAACGGGATTTTGCCACTTTAAACTCTCTTTTTGTTGAATTTGAAAAGAGATCGGTTAATGATATTAAGAATTTTAACTGTCAGGTTCTATCTTTCAGGGAAACCTGTGAATTTGGAATTAAATTCAGAGAGAGTTTGATTAAAATAAAAGAGTATCAGGAGAAACTTGAAAAAACCAATGTACTCTTGCAGGAAAACAAAGAGAAGTTTGAAAAACTTGCAAGAAGCATAACAAATGCTGTTGTTGTTATAGATGAAGATATGAACCTTGAGTTTTTTAATCCTGAGTTTTGCCGACTGTTTTCCTGTGAATTTAGTGAGATGGGGGGAGCAAATTTTCTTGAATTTTTCCCTGTTGAAGTGAGAAGGGAAATTATATCCATGATAGATGGTTTGAGGTCTTCAAAAATTTTACTTGGAAAAAGAAAGCTCATTGATTTTGAAATAAACAAACAGAAAAAACACATTGAGTTTGGTTTTTCAAAGATTGTGATGAAAAACATGGAAAAGATCATTTGTACAATGGTTGATGTTACAGAGAGAGAGAAACTTCTGGAGAATTTAAAATTCTTAACCGGTCAGTTTGAGAAGGCTGAAAAAATGGCAAAGGTGGGAAACTGGATATACTATCCTGAAAAAAAAGTTTTCTGGGCAAGCAAAGAATCCTTCCGCATTTATGGGATAGATTACAATGGAGGATCTTTGATAGGGGCAGATGTAATAAACAGTCTAATCCTTGAAGAGGATAAAGACATAGCCTTTAAAACAACGATCTATCCACTTAAATTTAAAAAACCTTTTGAGGGAACATTCAGGGTAAAGACATCAAAAGGGGAATTAAAATATCTCATTTCCAGGAGTGAACCGGTAATGGATGAAAATGGTGTTGTAAAAATGGTTGAGGGGGTTTTAAAAGATATAACAGATCTTAAAAAAATGGAACAGGAAATTGAAAGGCAATTAAATCTTTTGCAGAAAACCCAGGACATTGCCAGAATCGCATACTTTGAATACAGTTTACAGGACAGAACATTATGTATAATGTCTCCATTTTTTAACAGACTGTTAAACGGTAAAGAGTTTGAACTTGAGAAATTCTTTGCCCTGGTGGATGAAAGAGACAGAGAAAAGGTTGAGCACATTTTTGAAAAGGAATTCCGTGAAGACCACAAGATTATAAATACCTTCACCCTGAATATTCCTGATTCTGAATTAACCCTGTTTACCTATATTGAAAGTGAACATTTTAATAAAGAAAAAGGAGTTAGGTCCGGATGGCTTCAGGATATTAGCAGGATTAAGAAACTGGAAGAAGAGATTGAAATTGAAAAAGAAAAACTGGTAAAGATGGTGAATGCCCTGTCTGAGGGGGTTGCCATTCTGGATTCCGGGTTCAGATTTATTTTTGTAAACGATAGTTTTAAAAGGATATTTCGTTCAGAGATTTTTGATCGGGAAAGTATTTTTGAATTTTTCAGGCGTTTTACAATTGACGGGTTATCTGAAGCAATAAACAAAGGAAATATTTTTAAATCACTGGATAGGCATAAAAAGTACAGGCTATTGTTTCAGGATGTTGAAGTGATAGTAAACTTTGAGATAAAGCAATTGCTGGCAGCAAACAGCTCTGATTATATTTTGATTGTAGAAGACATAACGCATAAGGAGAAATACACCGAGCAGGTCATTAAAACTCAGAATATAAGATTGTTGAATAAGATTGCTGCATCTCTGGCTCATGATTTAAACAATTTGCTGGGCAGTATTTTAGGTAAGATTTCCATTCTTGAAAAAGAGGCGAGTGCTCTGGGTATAGAAAAAGACATGCAGAAGATAATGAGAAACATAAAGATAGCACGGGCTCTTGCAACTCAGTTTTTAACCTTTTCAAAAAGCGGGAAGCCTGTTTTAAAGAATATCGGGAGAAACACTATTGAGCAAACCATAAATGACCTTTCTGATTTTGTTTTTTCGGGCACTTCGATAATTGTTGAGAAAATAATTGAGAAAGACCTGTGGGCTATCAAAGGTGATAATACCCAGATTGCTCAGATTATCCTTAACTTATTTAGCAATGCAAGGGATGTTCTGGATGAAAGTGGAAAAGTGACTGTGGAGGTTTCAAACTTTGAAAACAATGACCCCACATCAAGTTGTGAGCCTGGAGATTATGTTTTGATTAAGATCTCTGATAATGGACCTGGAATACCTGAGGAAAAGTTAAAAAACATTTTTGAATTCTTTGTAGGCTATAAAAAGGAAGGGTTCGGACTTGGACTTGCAATTGTTAAAAACATTGTTGATGCCCATTCAGGCTGTATCAATGTGACTTCAGAAAAGGGTAAGGGCACAACCTTTTACATACTTTTGCCAGCGGAAAGAGGCTTTTTTTCTGTTTCGGAAGAATCGAAAGAAAGGGGTTACTTGTACGAAAAAGATGTTGCTTTAAGCGATTTGAGACTTGCTGTTTTGGAGGATGAAGAGCCAATGCAGGAAACCATATATGATTTGATGAATTACATAGCCATTGAGGGGGAAATATATTCAAAAGGAGAAGAGCTTATTGAAGCAATTAAATCTGGTAATAGATATGATATAGCCCTCCTTGACCTTACGGTTAAAGGTGGGCTTGGTGGGCTGGACATTATTAAAGAATTGAAGAAGTTATCTCCAGGTATATTTGCTATTGTATCCAGCGGATATTCTCAGGATCCTGTAATTGCCAGATTTGGAGAGTACGGTTTTGATGGGGCTCTGCCCAAACCTTACACCCTTGAAGAATTCAGAGATTTAAT
>Ga0256833_1000809_pt1 | contig 23775 bp, 29 predicted proteins | sample 356284metaG_FD_190535 | JGI IMG/M metagenome (GOLD analysis project Ga0256833, IMG submission 190535) | Hydrothermal vent microbial communities from Mid Atlantic Ridge, Atlantic Ocean - 356-284 | ecosystem: Environmental > Aquatic > Marine > Hydrothermal vents | place: Atlantic Ocean: Mid... | reverse complement strand
CCACTATCGAAATAGTAATTGCTAAGAAGGAGTAAGTGGCGGGCTTTAAAGTGAAATTAAAGACTTTCAGTGCTTTTTTCCTGGTCATCCAACAAAGGTCGGCATGAAGTCTAGTCCTGCAGGGAAACGCGTTAATAACTTTCCCCATCTACTACACCTTTGGTTGAGATCATGGGGAAACTACTTCAAATGTTTGAACAGCGTGAACACCCCTTACTGCAGGTGGCGCTGGATTTCACGAACATTGAAAAAGCCATACGTGTCATGTCTGCCTTAAGAGATCTTCCAATACCGATAGTGGAGATCGGGACACCCCTAATCAAGGCTGAAGGTATAAGATCCATAGCCATAATTAAGGCCCTAGCAAGCGATGATACCTTAATCCTTGCGGACATGAAGACCGCTGATGTGGGCGCGCTCGAAACTAGCATGGCGGCTCTCCACGGCGCAGATATCGTAACCGTTCTTGCATCAAGCGACGACGCTGTTATAGAGGCCGCCGTCACCGAGGGCAGGAAACTAGGCGTGGACATTATTGCCGATACGATAGGCTTGCAACCCGACGTAATCCCTCAACGCGTTAAAGAACTACATAAGCTTGGAGTTAACGTGGTTAACATCCATTCAGGAATCGACGTTCAGCGAAGACTCGGTATTAGGGCCACGTCATTCCAGGACCTTGCTTGTAAAGTAAAGAGTTACTTAAGCGACGTGATTATCTCTATTAGCGGAGGAATAAAACCCGAAGATATTAAGAAATTCGCTGAAGCCTGCATTGATATTGTTGTCATAGGCTCCGCCATTACTAAGGCACCCGACCCGCGCGGAGCGGCAATACGCGCGCTTGACGCGTTATCACGCATAATACGTAAGTAACGCGCTCTACGTTTTTTAAGGTTTGAAATACCCTACTTACATTCGTGGGTGATGACGCACGCTAGAGATAATATTGTTCATAGCGACAATTACGCTAATTATCCTAGCCGTAACTGGTTACGACCAATACATAGCGACACGTATAAGAGCCAAGGCACTAGCCTCATCAAGCCATACCCTCCGTCCAGGGTCAAGCAATTCTCTGGCTGAGGTGGACCCGCATACAAGGATGAGGATAAAGAAGGTTAAGGCCGTTAAAGTTGGGAGTTACCTAGTCATTACGTTAGTCATAAGTGAGAATAGCTCCGGCGGAGATAGAGTTGAGGTGGATGACCCTTCATTACTAATACCGCTGGTTAGCGCCATGGACGAGGAGGAAGGTGTGGAAGCTATTTCATAAAAAGATCCTCGTACTCCTTTATGAGTGACACGCTTGTCTTGATATCAGCAAATAAGTGCACTACTTCATTGACATCCTCCACGAGTACCTTAGCATGCCCTTTTCTACCAGCGACTATCGCTGCAGGCCTGAGAAGCTGCACAGCATACCTTAAGCTCCTCTCAGCGCCTATGTCAGCAAGTCTCTCAAGCGCCTCGTCGCTTAACTCGACTCCCTCCTCGTCAGCTCTTATCTCTATTATCTTACGTATCTCGTTCCTCGTGTAGGGCCTTACAGGGATCAGCAGTAGTCTGTCAAGAAGATCTAATGGTATGCCATGAGGTGAATCTATGTCTGTGCCCCGAATCTTCGTTATGCCCCTGTTCGTTGCTAGTATAAGGATCGGTGAGAACTCAGACTCCAACACCCTTGTTAAGAATGCGAACGCCTCAAGGTCTAGTAAATGTGCGTCATCTATGAAGAGTACGCCAGGCACTATTTCCGCTTTACCTTCCTCAATCCATTTGCGGACTTGATTATTAACGGACTTCCTCACTTCCTCATCTATCTCCTTCTCAAGTTCTATACCAAACAAGCCCGTGAGTGATAGTCTCTGACTAGCTGCATACACGTCTAGGTCGTTTAGGGTGAATACCCTTACTATTTCCTTCTCTCGCTTGACGGGGCCGCTAGGCATCTCCTCCTCCAATCTCCATGGTTCAACGTCATAGTACTTGGCTTTCTCAACGCCACGAACCCTACCCACTTTATGAACCATCCCTGTCTCGGCATCAATCCATATGTGGTCTCCGCGCCTAACGCGTAGTTGAACTAGTTGCGCCGTGACCTCCTCACCAACGTTTAATGTGAGTTCATCATGTTTTGTCGCTAGGGTTATGCGTGCTTCACGCGGTACCCTGACATATGGATTGAAGGGGTGCCTCGCGTAAGCTATTTTTATGCTTCTCACCACACCCTCGTATACTTTCCGAATTTCCTTTATCTTAACACCCATGGCCTTCCGAACGGCTCTCATCAATATCTCAGTTTTCTTGACTTCAGTAGAGTATATTTCACCGCCGCTTAGGGCAACGAAGGGCGTGTCCTCTCCCAGCTCCCGAGCTATAGCTACGGCTAGGGCGGTTTTGCCTGTCCCTGGCGGACCCACGAACAGTATGCCCTTACCCGTCATCTTGCCTTGCCTTATCATCTCGACAACTATGCCTGCTGCCTTTCTGGCCTCTAGCTGACCCACCAGCCCGTCAGCTACAGGTTTTGGATTACCTTTTTCATCAAGTCCTAATCCATGTATGTGGCTGTGTATGCTTATACCGTACTCACTTCGGCTTACCTTTATCTCCTTTATCTCAGCCATCAGCGTCACCCCATAATCTATGAGATGATGCCACGAGATTTAATTTTTGCCTAATTGAAGCATCGGGAACGCTTAATTTTCCTAAGGGGTCAAATTAACAACGGTGATAGATTGTCACAGAAAGGTTCTGGAGGAAGCAAGGAGCTACGAATAGTAACTAAACCCGTCGTAACGGTAGAGGCGGTTAAAAAGGATCCTAAGAAGTTGAGGATCCTGCACATAATCCAGGCCATTAAGGAAATCTCGGAGCGCTCCCTAACGAACCTCGTGTACATGCTGAAGAACGAAAAGAACGTTGATATAGGGTACGAGTTCATAATGATAGGAGATACCCCCAGCAGCAGGGCCTTGGCAGAGGACATCAGGATACTGCTGTACTTGGGGTTGCTCGAGACAGACCCTACGACGCGTAGGTTGAGATTAACGTCGATAGGTGAAGAGTTTCTAGAGCAGAATAAACTACCTGAGGACGAGGCAGAATCCCTAATGAAAGCTGTTGAGGAACTGAAGCCTAGGATTGAGGCAGAAGAGTCAACTACTGAGTTATTGTTACGGGGCTTAAGGCGCAGGCGACGCAGGAGATTTAGGAGGTAATGCTTCTTAGTTCCGCCGGTAGCTTTTCACGATACTTTCTAAGGAACTCCTCCTCCTTTTCCCTAACCTTGGGGTGCTTGCGCTTGCTATCAGGATACATAAGCGGTATGCCGTTAATTATTGGATACCACCTACCACACTTAGGGCAAATTAAGAGGCCTGCCACCACGTCATGTTTCACACACTCTTTACAGTTTAGCTCTTCCTGCTTAAGTTCACTCACGTTCTTCCCTTTCTTACCGCAATAAACATCACAGAAGGGCTCGCTAACCTCATATTCCTTCTCGAATACCCTCTCCTCGAACACGTAAAGTTTTAGAGGAAAGTGCTTACACATAGGGCAAGCAATTAAGTTCATTAATGCGTATCTCATCCTTCCATCACCTCCTTTACTATGCTGAATATCTCATTAAGTAATTTCTCTGCCTTGTTCTTCGATCTACACTCAACGAATATCCTTAACACGGGTTCTGTTCCAGAGGGTCTAACGAGGAACCAGAAGTCCTCACCGATCCCTTTAACGCCGTCTATGTCTATGATTCTAAGGTTGCTGTACCTCCTCTTTATCTCCTCAATTATCTCCGTGGCCTTATCTCTGTCACTTAATGGAACCTTAGTCTTAATTAGGTGCGCGCTGGGCAATTCATTGATGACTTCACTTAGCTTCCTGCCTTCATAGGATAAGTACTCAAGCATTAAAGCCAGTGCCATCCCCCCATCCCTTACATATTGATGGGGTGGGTACATGAAGCCTCCATTCTCCTCAAATCCTGCCAAGGCACCTATCCTCATCATGGTTCTCGCTATACCCACGCTACCAACCTTAGTCCAGTATACTTCAACTCCTAGATCCTTGAGTACATCCTCAATTATGGTTGATGAGGAAACTGCTGTCACGACCCTCCTAGGCGCGTTATCTTTCCTATTCACCACTATATGTCGGCAGAGCAAAGTTGCGCTTCTGTCCCCAGGGATTACGCGGCCCATGTCGTCGATGAATATTGCTCTGTCCGCATCACCATCGTGAGCTACCCCGAAGTCCGCTCTGACGGTTCGGACAATCCCTGAAGTATCAGTCAGGTTCTCGGGCACGGGCTCAGGCTCCCTATACGGTATTGGTGAGAGATGCGCGTTAACGCTGAGAACCTTAACCCCTAAGCGTCTAAGTATTCTGGGGGTTGTTAGTGCACCTACATTATTGGCACAGTCAGCAACGACACGAAATCCCCTTCTCCGAATCCGTTCCGAATCGACCTTCCTCACCACCCCCTCGACATAGTATTCCACGGAATCACTTAATTTGAAGTATTGATCCCCGAACGCGTGCCAGGGAACCCTCCTGCATCTGCCGCTGAAGAATGCCTCCTCTATACGCTCTTCAACATCGCGGGGCGCCTCCACTCCATCACTCATTATCACTTTCACACCACTGTATTGAGGAGGGTTGTGTGAGGCAGTAATCATCACACCACCATCGAATCCGCGTTCCTTAACATTGAATTGGAGTGCAGGCGTGGGTAATGCTCCGGCATAATAGACCTTGTGTCCGGAAGCTATCAATGCTCCTATCACGATCTTCACTATGTACTCGTTCCCGGCCCTGGCATCGTTCCCCACCAAGATCCTGCTACCTGGAGGAAAGTAATCCCCTATCGCTAGGGCTAGACGCAGTATGAAATCAGGTGTTAAGGTCTCGTTAACAATCCCTCGTACGCCGTCGGTTCCAAACAGCCTGTTACGCATGATCACCACATCATTATCATCGAGATCATAAACTAAAAACTGTTTCACAGCATTTCCCTCTGGGGCCTAGGATTTGAGTGCCGTCGTGTGGTTGGACGCGCTGACCTCAAAGCAGGGTACCCTACTTGGATTCGTAGCCAGGGAGTTAGAGAGGGCAGGCTTTAGTACGCTGGTTACTTGTAGGGAGTATGAGTATACTGTGGGCTCGCTAAAACGCTTAGGAATAGATCCCATCGTTGTGGGGAGGTACTCCGAGGGGGATCCTTACGATAAGGTCCTAGCAGATGCTGAGCGGGTATTGAAGCTCATACTTATTGTGAAGGAGAAACGCCCTACCCTCCTAGTAGCGTATCCTAATCCCTCAGCTGCCCGGCTCGCTTACGGCGTGGGCATCCCGTATGTAGGTATAACGGATTCCCCCCATGCGGAAATACCAAGTCGCTTGTCACTACCGCTGGCATCAGTTATTCTGTGCTCTAAAGCCATAGATCCGGGTGACATAGGAAGATACGTGTTCCGAGGTAATGCCAAGCTAATCCAGTACGAGGCTGTCGATGAGCTCTTTTGGATCCTACGCAGCAGACCTAATGTACGTTATGTTAAGTCCTTGGGACTCGATCCCAGGAAGTATGTCGTTCTAAGACCCCACGAGGAGAAAGCAACGTATTATCAAGGACTAAAGGTAGGAGTAGACGTCGTTAAATTAGCGCTGACGTTGAAGAGGGAAGGATATGATGTTGTATTACTTCCCAGGTACCGTAGCCATCTCAAGTTAATTAGGGAGCTAAACTCCTTAGGAGTAAGGCCTAGGATTATTCGGGGAGGATACGATGGCGTGAGCCTTACGTATTACGCGGCCGCCGTCATAACAGGCGGTGCGTCCATAGCTAGGGAAGCTGCGTTGCTCCTAACCCCAGGCTTAACATACTATCCTGAAAGACTAGCAATAAATGAGTACGTACGGTCTAAGGGATACCCGTTATTTAACATAACCACTAACGATGAGGCACTTGAAATAATAGACAAACATGCAAAGAGCCCTAAGCCTCCATACGATGATATAGTGGGTAAGTTAACTAAAGACTTCGAAGATCCCATGAAGAAGCTTCTACAGACCATAATGGAGATTACGGGGTATACTAAATGAAGGCTTTCATTAATTGCTGGTATCGGAACATAATAAATCATGGTTTCGTAGAAAGCCTAACAAGGATTAATGCGAACGGCATAGAATTAAGCATGGATTACCCACTACCCTTCACTCAGGAGATACCTGATGCATTAATTGACGCCATACGTAGGGAGGGGCTGGAAGTAGGTTTACATTTACCTTGGAGGGAATTATTCCTAGCCTCCCCCATCCCGGAGATTAGGGAATTATCGGAAAGAATAATATCGAAAGTAATAACGTCCGTAACCAGTAAATTAGATCCTCTTTACTTCGTTGTTCATTTATCCACTAACCAGTCTTGGTGCGGCCCTAAGAACAAGCTCTGTCTCGAAGCCGCGAGAATGTCGCTAGAGACTCTCTCGCAACTTTCTGATGAGTTAGGGATACCATTACTCATCGAGACCGTAATGGATCGGTGCTGCTCTAACGAGGAGTATTTACCTTACTTGCTCATGCATGCTGATCCCGGAAAGGTGGGTGTATGCCTCGACATTCCGCACATAATTGAGCGTAGAGTTAAACGATGGAAAGTAATCCATAACCCCTTAACCATAGTTAATGATTTGCCCCCAATAATGTTAGAACGCGCTAAGGTAGCGCACATCCATGGCATCCACGTACCAGGACCCTACACCGTCATAACTCACGTTGTTCCCTCCGAGGAATTCCTAAGGGAATTAATGCAGGCAATACGGTCACACGTTCCTCACGCAGGAGTAGGTGTGCTGGAAATATTCAAGGACATTACGGGGAGAGACATTAACATACGTGAACTGAGGTGGGTAGTAAGTTATGTGAGAGGGGGTGACCCAAGGTGAGAGAAGGAAGTTCAGGGGTCGTAGTTCTGGGAGTAGATGAGGCTGGGCGAGGCCCCGTTATAGGGGATATGTTTGTTGCTGGGGTCGCCATCGATCCCCGCACGCTTCAGAGACTGCGTGAATTTGGCGTCAGGGATAGTAAGGAACTTACTCCAAGTGCGAGATCTAGGCTCGTGACGACCGTCCTGAGGTACGCCGAAGTGGTTATGGTTAAGCGGTTTCCTCCATCAGTTATCGATAAGATGAACATCAACGTGATATATGCTAAGGCCGTTGTTGATTTAGTAAATAATATTTTACGGATGGGGTTACGAATAAAGAAAATCTACGTTGACGCCGTAACAGGTAGGAAAGCCCTCGCCATACTCAAGGAAGGGATAGGTGAGATACCATTCGTGCTGGAGCCTAAGGCTGATAGGAAATACGTTGTTGTTGCTGCTGCGTCAATAGTAGCTAAGTTTCTCAGAGATCTTCATGTGTCGAAGCTCAAGGAAGCATACGGTGATTTTGGAAGCGGTTACCCAGCCGACCCCAGAACCATAGGGTGGCTCGAGAAGCACCTAATTAATTCTTCAGCAGTAGCGCCCTCAATCATCAGGCGGTCCTGGAGCACGTTGAGGAGATTCGGTGTAACGGTTACTGAGAAAAAGCAAGGTCAGGGGCTAAGTAAATGGCTCAAGAAGTCCTAGAGTGGGGCATTGTTAGGTTATTAAATCATTATAAGGTATAGAGGTAAAGAAGAAATCTTAGGGTGCTGACGTGCCGACTAACCTGCCAGCTGAGGCTAGGGCAAAGTGGGTTAAGTACCTAGAGGCTAGGACGCCTGAGGAGAAGCTGAAGGCTTTGGAGGAGTACTTATCAGCCATACCGAAACACAAGGGCACAGAGAACTTGAGGTCTTGGGTTAGGAGAAAGATCGCTGAACTAAGGGAGGAGATTGAGGAGCGTAAGGCTAGGAGAGCAGGCACTGGGGCGCCGAGCTTCTTCATAGAGAAAGAGGGGGCCGCTCAGGTAGTAATGCTGGGGCTGCCTAATTCCGGTAAGAGCGCCTTACTTTCCGCATTGACTAATGCTAGACCAGATGTAAGCGAGGTACCCTTCACAACTAAGTTCCCAGTGCCTGGGATGCTGAAGTTCGAGGACATACAGTTCCAGCTAGTGGAGGCACCAGCGATCGTTGAGGGGGCTTCGCGGGGAGAGATTTGGTGGGGATCCAGAGTCCTTGGGTTGGCACGTAACGCGGACGCCATAATGCTTGTCGTGGATCTATCTAACAAGCCGTTGAAGCAGCTTAAGGTACTTTGCAGGGAACTTTCCGAAGCAGGGATATACATAATTAAGCCTAGGGGTAGGGTCAAGATAGAGAGGACTAAGGCCGCACATGGGATAAAGGTCATCAGTTATGGAAGGCTAGAAGGCTGTACAGCTGACGACGTTAGGAAACTGCTGGAGAGCTACAAGATATATAACGCTATAGTGAAGATCTACGGCCACGTGACCCTAGACGATGTTGAGAAAGCCATTTACGAAAGAGTTACATTCAAGCCCTCATTGATAGTACTCACTAAGAAGGACCTCGTGGCCCACCACTACGCAGAGAAAGTGGAGGCATTAATACGCAAAGCCCTACCCGATGTACCTACGGCGATCACTTCAGCGATAAAAGGGGAGGGTCTGAGTGCAATACCCAGGATAATCTTCAATATCACCGGAATAATCAGGATTTACACTAAGGAACCTAATTCCTCTAAGCCTTCATCCGAGCCAATGATACTTAAGGCGGGAGCCACTGTGGAGGACGCCGTGAAACGCATACGGGAAGAGTTCTTGAGGTACTTCAAGTACGCCAGAATCTGGGGGCCTTCCGCCAATTACCCAGGTGAGCGTGTAGGTTTAGATCACGTACTGAAGGATGGAGACGTCATAGAAATAAGGACTAAAATCAAAGGTATATGAGGTTCAAGTAAGGCCACCGGTTATTACGCATTTAAAGCGAGGCTTAAATTCATGGCGAGGAGGAAAAAGAAGGAAAAGAGAGAAACCCAGGTCAAGACAAGGAAAACCAAGAAAAAGCGAGAAGTAAACGTAGAGGCTTGGATAGACAAGTACGTAATGGATTTCGTAAGTTTGACGGGCCTGGATATCTTGGGGTTAACTAAAGAGCAATATAAAGAGTTACTCTCAGACATATTGATCGAGCTATACGGTTCACTCACGTCATACAGTAACGTAAAGGTCATAGCTAAGAGGTACTTACGAGCTCGCGATAAAATCAATGAAGTAATAGCTGCTAGGCTAGCATTCATGCTGAGCGAATTAACTCCGGAGCAGCTGGAGTTCATAGCTTTCAATGTAGGCATAGACACTGCATTGAGTGTGATACCACGCATTTACGGGTTCTTGAAAAAACTAGGAAGAAATGACTTGCTTGATATATTGCGTGTCAAGTGGAGGAACTCTTGGCTCAAGAAGAAATACGGAGTTCTGCCACCGCAATGCCCCTGCTGCGGCTTCAATTCACTAACGCCGGACCTAACATGCTTAGTGTGTGGTGCCTTAGTTCGCGAGAAGGACATTATTGAGAGTAAAGAGTTCCAAGTGAAGTTCATGGAATTAATTCGAGGGCTAGACTGTGCGGGGCTAAGGGCTTTATTAAAGCATGATATTATTCTCTATAACGACAATGAGGTTAAACCACCAACTCAAGGAAAATTGCCTGTTGACGTTGAGATTTACATACCTCAGAGCCTGAAGAACATAATAAGGTCGGAATTAAGGGAGAAATGTGAGGGGTAGAGTTGCCGTTAATGCTCAGAAGCGTTAATGATGCTAAGAAGGAGGTGTACTCTAGAAAGACAGTATTTCTCGCTTTAGTGGATCTAGACACGGACTCAGGCAAGCAAATATTACAGATACTCAACAGGTTAGAGAACGCTTTCAGGAAGTACGTGAGCTTTGCAGTACTACATATCAAAGGATGTAAGCCATCAGTATCGCTGTTCCTTGAAGGGAGGGAGATCCTGCGACAAGATTCATTCTTTGGGAACACAGAGAAGGATTATAACGCATTAAGGATGAGCCTATGGAACATACTAAAGGACTATAACGTAGACAAAGAGGAACCGCGTTGAAACCATCATCAGTCCTTCCTTCCCGTTTCTGGAATTAACAATGATTTAGTAAGATCTACAATTTTGTGAGGGGGTATATGTCTGTTAATTATCGATATCCCTTCAAGAGTGAGGAGTTTCTCCTTAACACCGGCTACACGCTTACCTAACAGAGTGTAGCCACCTACATATCCATCAGATCTTACAACTCTGTGGCAGGGATAAACTACTGGATTCTTGTTTCTCTTCAACACTAACGCAACAGTTCTGGGATGAATATTGAGTAAGCGAGCAATACTGGAGTATGTTGTTACATTGCCTATAGGTACAAGTTGTATTAAAGCCAGTATCAGTTCCTCTATGACATCTTTATTAAAATCGCATATGCGCAAAGACGTACCATCAAATACTATGCAAGGAATACCCCATCGTTTCACTTGCCTAGCCGTCATTGGCTAAGCCGCTCTACCTTTCCTCAATAAGGTTTAAAAAGTGTGATTTTAGCGCCTTGAAGTCCGTGAGATGCCTTAAGCTCCCTCAACCGCCTTCTTCGCCTTAATGGTTATGACACCACGCTCCTCATCACGTTCAACGATAAACTCAGTGCCCCATTTCTCTACCATGTTTTTAGGTAGGTACAGATTTAACGGTAACGTGAAGTACTCGTATGTATACACTTTCCCCTTCACAACTTTCTTACCTATTACTTTCCTTGCTGTTGCTGTTCTTCTCATGATAGACATAACATCCACCGAGTAAGTGTTTGCGCATGCCATTTATTAAGACTACATTACATGATTGTGAAAATGGGGTTTAAAAATACAGTACAGCGTTGAGTAGTAGTTAATCTATCCATGTATGAACGAGGAGTATGACTGAAGTACATAAAGCCTACAGATGAATCTCTTAACGCTTTCTCCGTATTTTGCAGTTATCGAAGTTTTCCCTTAATTACTCAACTCATTATTCAGGTAGCCAAGCCACATAAATAACTCGTCATCCTGCACATAATCCTTAGCTGTTTTGATAGCCAAGTATGCCTTACTTAGCTCAAAGCCTAGGTACATTGCATGTTCAGCACCTAGACCTGATTCACGTACCACAACCCGTCCTAGGCTAAGAGGATCTTTTCCTTCATACCTCGTTACTTTCCCGTTATGATATACATCAACAACTATTCTTTGTGCTTCTCGGTTGACATGTATCCTAATGTAAGTCCTTTCTATCTTTGGAGGGACTACCTCCTCCACTATTCTCTTTCTAATTATGGCTCCCTCATTATCGTGCCGTATCTCTCTCTTCCGTTTATCTTTAAGAATTAGGAGGTTGTATGCCGTATCTTTAGGCGGTGACTTCCTAGTAAATGCCTCATAGATCATCATTCTAGCGTGTACGGCCTCTTCCGCCGCTCCGCAAGCCTTGCGGCTTGCCTCGGTGATCAACAAGTTACTGACCCCCGCTTCAAACATTAACGCTGTTAAAAGCGCTATTATGCCTGGGCTGTCCGCGTCCATTAATTCATAGACATTACATAGCCCTACTAGGGATGGGTATCTTATCAATGATATTACTTCCCTCAAAAACGCTAAGCTTGGAGCTAAGCCAAGCATTGGTGGCTTTAGTATGGGATCTATTATTAACTTCTTGAACCCCGCATCCTCAGCAAGTTTAACTGCACTTTTTATGGAGTTCATCGCCTCAGTCACTGAATTCGTCTCCTCAGGGACAAGCACGAGCGCGGTATCTTCTTGGGCGTGACGCGTGATAATATCTATATCTTCAGCAGTAACGTTCAATATGATGTCTGTTAGTTCAAACACTTCCTTAGGTACTTCACTAAGATCAAATACGTCTATCCCCGCCAGGAGCCCGTGCCTCCTTATTTCCAGTAACTTCGTTCGCAGGTCATCATAACAATTCTCTTCAACATCACACCCAACAATTACGCCGCTATACCCAAGCTTCGCCAGACCCGCAACTAAGGTTCTGAAATTCTTGAACCTACGTAACCTGCAGTTAGAGAACGCCGTGGGGCATAACTCATAGAATAAGTTTAGGGGTGGAGGTCTCAGAGTGAATGATACGTTCTTAACCTTGAAACAAGGTTTCACTTTCTCCAGTTTTCTAAGTAAGTGGCTTAGGCGCTTCTTGCCACCCATCGTTATTACATCATCCGCCGGTATGTCCGTACTAAAACGCATTCCCTTCTTCAGCAGGGCTATCATTTCCGGTAAATCGCCCACATATCTAGGACCCTTAACAACGGGTACCCCCAGAACATTCTCCAATTTCTTCGCAGAACCCCTTATCAAGCCCGGCAGTATCACTAGGTCAGCGTTCGTTATCCGTTCCTTATGCTTTAGCAAGTCCCCCAAGATGCTCTCGGTTGATGCGAGAGACGCGACTGACGCCGAAGACACGATAATTTCTAACTCTATATCGTCATAACTACTTAATAGTTCCTTAGCCACGCTCTCCACTAATTCCCTTGCTGATGTCGTCGTTACTAGGACGATCCTCGTAGCGATCACTCATAGAGTGATGCAGGCAACACGAAATATAAGTTTTCGCGCAAAACACCTCTACGGTGAGTTCACTGCGCGAACGCGTGGAAATACTCCATCTTGAGGGGCTGGCATTAAACGGGTTCATAACCTCAGCTAAGCTCGAGAGCTGTGGAGAGAGCGATCTATTCAAGATAGTTGCAGTGCTAGATAATGGCAATGTAGTCGAGACGGAATGCATGGAGCATGAGAGAATAAGTAGGACGTTTATAGTAATTACAAGGTATAGGGAGTGGGGAGGAGTCCTAGCGAGGAGGGAATACACAGAAGAAATGATGAAAGGTATTACATATGACCTCGACCACGAAACCAGTAGGGATGATTAGGGCACCAGACACTGACTGCCTCAAAACCTTGTAGTGAAACTTTTAGTTAGTTTATTTTTTAGGTTTTCATTACGTAAGTGATAACATCCTGACGCTATTTCATGAAGTTTCCTAATGAGGATGTCACTTAGTGTATACTTGAAATACGGTCATTATCTCGGAGACCTTACCTTCAATACTGCATACTCCACGGATCCCCCTTGCCAGTACCGACTCCTCTGATTGTTTTTGTGTCTTTTAATTAGTGGTATGGTCTTCATTGGCTCCACCTTGCCTTCGCCGTCATTAAGTCGTGGTTGGGGGTCAAGGCTAACGGCACGGGCAACCGCCATTAATGGTTAGTTATGCAGGTAATCTTTTTTATCCCCTCAGACGGTGCTTTAGGTTGGGTTGTCAGTGCCATGAAGTTCTGCCCAAAGTGTGGCTCGATGCTCCTGCCGGAGAGGCGTGGTAAGAAACTCGTACTTAGGTGCCCAGAGTGCGGGTATGAGGAGGTTGTTAAGTCGTCAGAGACTAGGGAGTATAGACTTGAGGTTAAAGCAACAGGTTCTAAAGTGAAAACGACGTCCGTGGTAAGTGAGGAGAGCACCGCCAAGAGAAGTGAAGAAGAGTTGGAGCAAGAGAAAGAGGAGTTCTATGAGGTCTTCCTAGAAATTATGAGTAGTGAGGAAGGCAGTTAATCCTCTTCAAGCTTATTAAGCTCGTGTATTTATCAGTAATTCTTGGGCGGGGGTGCCCGAGCCAGGTCAAAGGGGTCGGGCTCAGGACCCCTTATCGGGGTGGGAACCCCGATGGCGGAGGCCTGCGTGGGTTCGAATCCCACCCCCCGCACCATCACTTAGGGAACCTGCAATCATTGCTCCTTCTGTAACGACTTCTTTGTTGCACGAGCGTATTTGAGTACCCGTAACCATAGCATTAAGTATCTCAATGATTGCTCCTCGCTTGGAGAATCTCCTGATTTAAGGGATGCGAGGATCTCATGTATCCTTCTTGCGGCGAAGTCCTCGAGTTCGTCGAGCACTGCATCAGTTAGTATCTTAACTGCCTCGCTCTCCGACTTAACGATTCTTACTGGACCATGGATTGGGCAGACAGTTTCGCCGCTCCGAAGCTTGAAGAGGGGGGCACCACAGAGTGGGCAGGATTTATCCAGCATCGTTGCTCCGGACCTCATGAGTTCCGCCATTTTGCGGACGACCTCATTCCTGTCGCTAACCATTCTCCCGTCCCCGCAGAATTGTCTTTAGTTTAATTTATTATTCCTATGCATACCCTATTTAAGGAGGTGGTCGACGTGGCGAGTCCTGGTATAGATAAGAAGAGCCTTAATGAGGCTAAGATTAGGCAGGCCATGATATTACTTGAGAAAATCATTGGAGATTCTAGCGTTCCGAGGAACATCAGACGAGCCGCGATAGAGGCAATGAAAATGTTAAGGGATCTCTCCCTCTCACCAGGTGTGAGGGCGGCTAACGCCATAAGCATACTGGATGAGGTATCGCAAGATCCCAACATGCCGATGCATACGAGGACTGCTGTGTGGAACATCGTTGCCGTGCTATCAACGGTAAAGGACTAACACATGCCGATATCCTGTGGCTCAGCCTAGAATGTGGGGTACTCTAAATCATGCCTATACGCGTTAGGGTTAGAGGAATTTATTCTACAGCGATATCTAAAATACTTCACGACAACGGCATTGAGTTAGTGGATGTAAGCCCAGTAATAGCGGAAAGGCTAGGGATAGATGAACACAGGGGAAAGCCAGCAGACGTTACCGTAAAGTCTGACGAAAATAACCCCTCGCAAATACTGATACTGGGTTTCCCTGGCGAGGTGCATACTGTTAGCTCGATTATCGAGGATACGGTACCTGACATAATAGTGTATAGACCAAAGATTGGGTTATACGCTGCGTTTAAGGCTCGCATAATGGGGCAGGAGGGACGTGAGTGTATTGCGGAGACTCCGGTAGGTCCAGCGGCACTCGTGGATGAACCGGAATGTATAGCTGGAAGAGAGATACCCGTCACTGTTGTTAAGGTTCCCGTAAGGCCTGGGGAACGCATGGTTGTCTCAAGCAGGGTTAGGGTGGTCGGTAAGTACGCAATAGTGGGGAAAGGCTCTGGCGTCTCCTTCAGTAACTTCATTAGAAATAAGGAACGTATATCAAGCCTGCTAGAGGCGTCGGCCAGGTATGTAAGGCAAGGATTCAGCATTCGGTGGAGGAGCAATGCAGACGAAGCAAACTTAGAGGAAGTTGTTAATGAGATCCCACAACTAATTTCAAAACTAAAGGAGGTTGAACACAGGCTAGCGAAAGCGAAACCCCTGGAAGTCGTGTATATAGGGGAATTCATGAGGTTAGTGGAACTCACCTATAACTCAAAGGCTTACTTAGACACTGTTCGAAATGAAGTTGCGCCGACCACACCCTACCACCATCTGCTCAGGTCGGACGAGATACGAAGTAATGGGCTCGTGGACTTACTGGATATCATCGCCGCAGAGGTGGAGGGCCCCAAGCTAGCTACCCTAGTGCGAAAGTGGATAGCGCATAGGTTAAGCGATAAACGCGACATAATCCTCCTCCACAAGAGGATCACCAAGAAAAACATAGTGCTAGGGAAAGCAAAACCCATTGAAGTAATTGGTGATGAAAGAATAAGGGCTATCGTGAAGAGGGGCGTCAAGTCCTCGGGAGAGTACAACGGGTTAAACATACCTAAGGAGCCCGGAGACCAGATCCTAACGTACATGACGGAAGGATCTTGGATAACGGAGCATAGATACTTCGACAGAAACGGTAATCTAAAGGGTGTGTACGTGAACGTGAATACGCCGCCTGAATTCCTTCCGTCCGGTCAAGTACAGTACGTCGATCTGGAGGTAGATTTAGTTAGGGCCTCTGAGGAGCCTTGCAGGATCATTGACAGCAAGTTATTCCTAGCCCTAGTGAGGGGGGGATACATTCAGGGCGATATCTACATTAAAGCGCTTAAGGCAGTGGATGAAGCCGTCGGTAAGTACTGCGTAAAGGACGCATTAGTAAAACTAGCAGAGCAAACCAAGCTTTGAGCAAATCAGTTTTTTACACTCTAGAATAACTTTATTAAGTTCTTGAGTTCCATCCACTAAAATCAACTCCCCGTTCCTAACTAAGTCTAAGTATATCTGACGCACCTTTCTTGCGAATTCCTTACTGCCCTCCAAGTAAGGTATGCGTGTGGCTGAGCGCTTCTTCCTTAGCAGACCCACTTCCTCAGGAACATCGATGTATATAGCTAAATCTGGGCGTAAAGCAAAGTTATTTAATGTCCTTATCCACTCAAGTGGAACGCCCTGCGCACCTTGATATGCTAGGGAAGAGTAGTAATAGCGATCCATAACGACAACCATGCCAGCCCGCAGGGCAGGCTTTACCAGGCATTCAATATGGTTATACCTATCAGCAGCCATTATTAGCGCCTCGAATACACCACCTAGAGCTGAGCCCTTCTTATTCAAGATCAATATCAATTCTTTGTCGAAGGGTTCGTAAGTATATAGAGCATTAAATCCTTCCCTCTTCAACTCATCAACTAAGGTCTTCGCAACCGTCGTTTTACCGGCACCGTCGATTCCCTCGAGCACTATCAGCCTTCCTCCATTCTTAGTCATTCCGCGCCAACCTCCATCCCCATCTTAACCTTATCCCTACATGTTCAAAGAAAATAACCTACCCCTTCACCACTAAGACCGAGTCATGTATGCAGAAAACCCTATCCTCATACTTCTTAAGGTACTTAATCATGCTGCAGTCCACCAGCTTATAAAGCGGTATGTCTGCTATGATCGCGCCAACCGTTGTTACGGCATCTTCATTACATGTGACTATAGCAACTGGCGCGTTCCCGCTTCTCGATAACCCGTAAATTACGTAGGATCCTACCGTACTGCCTACTGCGGTAGGGTACAGCAATATTTTGCCTTTAACACGATCCCCACCACGTATTTTCCCTGTCTCAGCATCTAAATCTCCAAGGAATGATATTGGATGATCAATAACCTCTAACGGCCCGCAGAGCTCACCGTGGCGCCGCGTACTCTCGACTATGACCTTTAGCTCTATAGCGATATTAGGCGTGCCACTACCCACACAGCCCCACCCCAAATCTCTTAAGTATTTCTTCTCTATCCATTATGAAAGCCTTAACGTGCGCCAGCCTAGGTAAGTAGTGAAGTGCCTTAACCGAGTCCGTTACTACTTCTTCAACGCCCAGGAGATCCAGCCTGGTAACTATAGGGCACGCACCCTCTATTATCCTCACCCTGCCATTAGCGCTCGCCAGAATTCCGCTGCATGGTAGTGAGAAGCATCCCGTTATGATCCACAGCTCTTCATCGCATGCACCGCTGCATACTCCCCTTACACGTAGGTCAACTTTACGGATCTTCTCCTCACTGATGTGCGGGCAACCTATCACGTACAACCTATTACCGGTTGCTTCTCGGGGCGGGCTGTGCTCCTTAATGAATGACCTGACATCCTCTTCAGATAACCTGACGTGTTCTTGTATGTCGTCTTTCCTCACCCTTCTACAGTCGGGGGTAATCCCTTCAAGGAATACCATAGGGGTGCCAGAACTTGCTCCGACGCCGGCTAGGAACGCCTTAAGCCACTCATCTCGCACCCTGCCTAACCCTTCTACATAGGGTATTCTTGAAAGGGAGATCTTCCCTGTTAAGTACCCTATCACCGCCGCCTCCAACAGGGATGAGGGTTTCGGAACTTTAATTAAGATTGAAGGATATCGCTCTTCGTCCACATGCATTCCACAGTACGGAGCCTTACCCACTATGGCTTCGAGGAGGGCCAACGGACCACCTTCACGATTGGTTCTCGCTCCAAACACGCTATTGGCGTAGAGCACGGCATTACTTTCAGCCCACGCTAGGTGCTCGCTTACCTTAGGTCTACGTATATGGTAGGGAGCACATGTGAAGGCACGTGCCCCCATACTGATTAATGCGTTTATTATTCGTTCTTGATTATCAATCACGTCCTTGCTAAATCCCCTTCCCTTGAAGGAAAGGTAATGTGCAGCGTAAGGGTTAGCAGTCGTGAATACCGAGAATTTAGCCCCATTATTCACCAGGTCTTCGAGAAACTCGACACCGTATCTCCTAATGTTGAAGTAAGAAATACCTGATACATGTGCATGACTTATATTAACTAACCTCTCCGCTCCAAAAATTTCTCCTACTTTGACAATAACTTTAAGGGCTCGAGCCTTAACTTCCCCTTCATCGCCTCGAAGTACTCTCTCTTCCTCTTTAGTGAGGTACATTGACTCACCACCCTCTGGGGTATGTGGGGCGTTCATATTTGCTACGTTCTTTCAACGGGTAGGTCGCGTCAATACCCATCTTCGTTACTATACCGTCCTCCGCCGTGGGATCCAGTGTAGAGCCGCGCGCGTTATTTATTATAACTAAGCCTCTATCCGCTCGGAAGCGAGTTGCTATGGCCCATTCTACATCCTCTAGTTTATCTGGGTCAATATCGTGGTCAACTACAACTACATGCTTTACGCTGGGGTGAGCGCCGAACGCCGCCATGATGGCGGTCTTACCGTCCCCGTCGCTATTTCTCTCAATAGATATTACCGCGTGGAGCCACCCACCACTCGCTGGAGTCAACCGCACTTTAATTACCCGCGGAACGGCTTTACGGACAGCATCCCAGATCGCGGCCTCTCTTGGGAAACCCATAATGGTTTTGTGCTCCAGCCCTCCAGGAAGGAGAATATGGAAGAACGCCCGTGAACTTTGATTGACGTATATCTTTTCAACTCTAAGATATGGCTGTTTTCTTCTCCTGTCGTACAGATTAAGTAGGTCTACGAACGGGCCCTCATCAACAAGCTTACCCGTAAGCACACCTTCAATTATGATGGCGGATGATGCATCCACAGGTAAACCATAATTAGGCGTGTACACTATTTCGAGCCTCTCGTTAGCTAAGTTCTTGTAAAGCGACAGTTCAAAGACTCCCAGCGGGGGTGAAAGGGATGATGCTAGCAGGGTCAGCGGTGATGCACCAATCATTATAGCTACGGGGGTTTCCTTACCTTCCTTTAGGTTGTCTTCATATATCCTATAAAGGTGCCTCGGAACAATCCGTACGGCGAAGCCTTTCTCGTCGCTAATCATGAGCCTATGAACTGACGCGTTATAAGTATCTGTGCCCGGTACGCGGGCAACAATAATCGACGTAGTGATGTACCTACCTCCATCTTTTTCATAGAATTTTATCGCGGGAAGATCCTTGACGTTACCATTGAACTCCGAGAAAGTGTTTTCGAAGGGTTTCTCTATGAACCAGTCGTTAGAGGGAGGTGGTGCTAAGACCCTCCTGTAGGCGTCTTCATCGCTTCCCACCCCCATTAAGGTGTAGAGGTGTTCTCGTGAAGGTACTAGTGAGCCGGCGCAAGGCAAGGGAAAGCCTTGAACGTTAAATATTACGGGTGTTCCCTTCCTCTCGGCTTCCTCCAGTACCTTGGTTGGCTCGTACTCCGTGCTTAACGTTCTCTCCACCATAGTTACGTTTCCCTGGCTTCTGTAGCGCTCTAAGAGCGACGCTATATCCCGCATCGTAACACCCTACCCGTATCCTCGTAGTCAGGTGATAACTTTATTCTCCCAACTACTAAGGCTGATACCTTACCATTGTAAGGCGTTCTGACCTTAATGACGTTATTACTGAAATCTACGTCCTCGATTATGCCTAGTGCCACATCTCTACCCTCATCATTCAGGAGCCCGACCAGATATCCGCTTAAGTCATCCTCCCGTACGACGTTAATTATGTAGCTTTGATCCTCGCTCTCCCTGCACGTTATGCTGTGCGGGCCATCGCTTAGGACTACATTTAGGTATTGTCCATACAGCGAAGCGAAAAGCACCTTATCACGTACCGACCCTAGAGAAGGGCATAAAGTGATTGCCTCATCAATCGATATTCTCTGCCCTCCTAATACACAGGAACCTATCAGTCCGACTTCATCCAGTCTTAGGCTCACAGTCTTTGATCTTTCGGAAAAGTACTTTCTGTAGGCCTCTGCTCTCAATCTTCTTCTCTCGTCTCTGCTTCTCTCCTTGATTTTAACTGGTGATCTCGCTTTCAGCACCACAGTAAAGGAATTTTGTCCAAGCACGGCACGCATGGTGTTGTAAATATCGTCGCTTAACGTGATAACGTGTGTTGGTCTTAACCACCTTATAATTGATATTTTGAAGTCTAACGCCTGTTTGCTGGATACCCACCCATCCGTATTTACTACTATGGTATTGCACCTCAGGTTCTCGGCTTCCTCAACTAATTCACGTAATGCAGCGAGCACGTGTAGCTGACATTGTGCATGACTTGGCGAGATGCATCCAGCGAACCTTATCCTCTCACATTTTAGTTCCCTTAACCATAGAAACTTCCTTGAGGGGAGAGCTAGGGAGAGCGTTCCCGGTACAGCGAGGTCTTCCTGCCCTACGTCCCCCTCTATGACGCATACTTTACCGCCTCGCTCCATCATGTAATTAGCTATAAAAGCTGTTAGCGTGGTTTTTCCTGATTCCACTGGGCCTATGATTATTACCTTCTTAATTTCACGTGAGTCCTCGTGAATGCTTTTCGCCACGTTAACCCAGTTATCAACTACCTCCTCGCCCTCGGACGGTTCCTCTATGGACGCGCCCTCACCGAGGGTCGCCCTTATCCTAGCGTCCTCTAAAGCCTTAATACCATAGCTTCTCAGGCTATGTACTATGAATGATTCTCCCTTCCTGTATACCGCGCCCACAACCAGCAGTGACCCGCTGAGCACATCAACTCTTGCCGGACCTACGATGCGCAGTATCTCTCCCTTCTTAAGCCCGAGTTCGACAAGCACGCCTCCGGCACCACATTTTGCATTCACTAAATGAGGCTAAATTATTATACTGTCTCACCAAACATGCCTTGAAGGAACGCCCCAAAATGGTAGATGATGTTTGCCTTGAAAATACGTTAGCTGAGGCATGTCGTCAGCTACGGCGTGACTTACGTCGGATCCGCGCTAGCGTTAGGTTAATGAAGAAGTATAGCCAACATTTTATGCGTTCATGTAGGATAGGTTATGCATTCGCTAGAGAATTAAAAGAGTTGAACCCGCAGATCATTCTTGAGCTTGGGGCAGGCACCGGTTTCCTGACGAGGTTCCTAGCAACGTTAGGGAAGCCTGTAATAGCTGTTGAGATGGATCCACGGATGGCCAGTATTCTGAGCGCTAATGTTGAGGATCTGACTCATGTTCACCCTCTTTTAGGGGACGGTATATGTCTCCTTGAGAGCAGGTGTACTAGGGCTGATGTTCTAGCGTCAAACACACCGTACTCGTTAACTGGACCGGTACTTATCGCGTACATACGTTCCAACATGAGGGCAGCTGTCTTAATGCTTCAACAGGAGGTTGCTAGGAGGCTCACGTCCGCTCCAGGTAGTAAGGAATATGGCCGTGTTACGGTTATGGTAAATTATTTCAACGTGGTTAAAGTCTCAGCAACATTCAAGCCCAATGACTTCATTCCTAGCCCAAAGGTCTCATCGCAACTAGTAGTGTTAAAACGCATACGCGATTGGGAGCCTGAGCACGGCCTTTTTGAAGCCCTCCTGAGATGCATGTTTTCGCAACGCCGGAGGCTCGCTAAGAACGTGTTAAGGAAGTGCTTAAAGTCTATTAGCCCGCACATTGATGAGGAGGTAATTATTGGGATCCTTAAGGAGAGGGGCCTAGAAAATGCCCGCGTGTATGAATTAGGCGTTGACGCATACTCCGCCATGTACGAGGTGCTTCAAAGGTATTCCCGAACGTAATTACCATGAGGTAACTCGGCTAGCTTAAATATTCACTCACTCCGGTGAGGAGCGTTCAGGCTGAGGCGGAACCACTACTATAGCCTTGCCTGAAATCAGCGCCTTCACTAGCTTACTCCGGCCACTGTCCAGCAGTCGCCATACCGTACCCCTGGAAACACCCATTATTTGGGCGGCCTCGCTCTGCGATTTCTTCTCTACATACACTAAACGCAGTGCCTCAAGCTCGTCAGGGAGTATTTCCTCATAATCCATACCTGGGGGCACCGTAGGTGAGGGCACATAGGCATATCCTCTTAAGGGGATGTGAATAAATCTTGGCTTAGGCATCCTGCCTCTTCCCATCCACCTACGCCATCTCCAAGGCGGCCCGCCCGGCACTCGCAACACCTCATAACATTACGCTTAGGTAACCCTCATACCGCTCCTAAGAGCTATGTTTATAGCCGCTAATATGTCGTCGTCCTTTACCTTCAACCTTCTTAACGCTATCTTAGGGGCTTCAGTAGACGTCCTACTTTCATCAACTAAGTACGTAACGCATCCCATCTTTAGGAGGCCCTCTATCACTTCATCGAGGACCCCATTCACATCGCTAGTCTCTGGTAATCCTACCTTGACTATCATCTTGCGTGGCTCTACGAAGCTCATTAACTCCCTCAACCTCTGGAGGAAGTCCCTTGGTTCACACACCTTTCCCGCACTAACCAACTCCTTGTCAGCAAATGCAGCATAAGCAATACTAGCCCCTAAGTCCACACCCACCATCAGCACTGAAGCCCTTCTTACACCAGCCACCTCTGAAACCACGTTCTCTACGTTACTGTCGGTCACAAGGTATGCTATGTTTGAATCTATTTCGTAATGCTCCAAGCACTCATCATCTATAATGATTACGTCTGCCGACACCTTAGTACCCACCTCTTTCGGGACTGAGTAAGTTAAACCTAGTTTACTCGCTAATTTAGCGAATCTCCTCATTAATCTCGGGTTACATATTACGGCCTTAATGTCCCGAGATCTTGAAGTTCTCAACCTCCGACCTCTCACGATGGGTTTTATTTTCACGCGTTAATAAGTTACTTCGACAGTAAATGACATTGACATGGGAGGAACTTGCCAGGTTAATGAGTGGGCGCCTCACAGTGCTATATGGCGTCGCCGGCTCAGGCAAGACTAACATAGCAATGCAACTCATGGAAATCACTTGCAGGGATCTTGCTAATGGTGAGGCATGTTACTTCATAAGCACGGAGGGACCTCATTACCTTAACCTACTTAAAAGGTATGATCTAGGGCCTCAATGCTTCCTAGCTTATGCGGTAAGCGGGGAGCATCTCCTTAAGCTCGTGCTTGACGTACTCCTGTCGGGTTTGCGGGTGAAGTACCTAGCTATCGACTCAATCAATAACTTCTATCGGGCTGAAGCCTTGAAGTTGAAGTACGCTAACGTAATGTTCAATACTATCCTTGCACTGCTTTCCCAAATAGCTCATCAGGATAGGGCCTTAGTACTCGTTACTGCTCAAGTACGTACTGCACCCATGGGTGAGGAGGAAATCAGCGGTGATACCTTAATATCATTTTGGAGCGACGTGGTGATTAAGTGCGAGAAGGTTAGCCCCGGTAAAGGTGAGCTTATATTTAACTACCCAGACTCATGGGCTGGTAAGAAGACGGGGTTTGAGATAGGTGATGAAGGTGTTAAGCTGGTTAATAATGTTTGAGTATGCACTCCTGCGGTCTGCATTCATATTTCTACCGGCAATGGTTGCTAATGCATTACCCGTAATCGTTAGTGGGGTCATACGTGAGAGACATCCCTTAGACTTCGGCTTGAAGTTTATTGATGGCAAAAGGTTGCTAGGTAAGAATAAATCTATTGAAGGATTCATCGCTGGAGTTGCCGGAGGCCTCCTTGTGGGG
>Ga0256833_1000808_pt1 | contig 23897 bp, 20 predicted proteins | sample 356284metaG_FD_190535 | JGI IMG/M metagenome (GOLD analysis project Ga0256833, IMG submission 190535) | Hydrothermal vent microbial communities from Mid Atlantic Ridge, Atlantic Ocean - 356-284 | ecosystem: Environmental > Aquatic > Marine > Hydrothermal vents | place: Atlantic Ocean: Mid... | reverse complement strand
ACCCAAATGCTCAAAATCAATGAATCCTTGTACAACATAGATACGGACTTTATGGATTCGGATTTCGGTTACTTGTCTTCTTATATCAAACACAAAATAACTCACAGGTCTTTGTTGATTATATACACCAACTTTGAACACAAGTCTTCATTGAGAAGGCAGTTGAGATATATTAAATCTTTGTCAAAAAAGCATCCGATTGTAGTTGTTATTTTCAAAAATACGGAACTGGAGAAATTGACAAACGACAAAGTAAAAAAGATACGTGATATCTATCATAAGACAATAGGGAAAAAATTTGCTTATGATAAGAAATTAATAGTTAAAGAACTTCAAAGACATGGAATTCATACCGTTTTAACCAAACCACAAGATTTGACCGTTAATGTTATCAATAAATATTTTGAATTGAAAGCAAGGGGAAGGATATAATACAAGGATTATGATTTCCATGGAAAAGATACATGAGAATGGTAATTATGAAAATTATTTTGGTATTTTAATAAAATAGGTATTATTTTTTACCGTTAATTTGTAAGATCTTAACCATGGATTGTATATTTTTAATGTTCTATAGGATATACCGTGTTGATGTGCAAAATTCCCAAGATTTTCAATAGTACTATCGATTTTTACAGTATAGAAATTATCTAAGGGGGCATATTTATCTTCAAGGTTAATATAGAAACCATATCTTTCAGGATGTTCAATGATTTCTTTTATAGCAGTTATTCTGAATAGATATCTCATTGTTTCGTCATTGAGATTAAGATTGAAATAATTATTTTCTTTTTCGCGACTAAGAGCTTGGGAAAATTTATTCATACCCAAATTATAAGCTGCTGCCGTATTAATCCATGTTCCGTATTTTTTTTTCAATTTCAATAAATATTTGCAAGCTGCAATAGTTGATTTTTCTATATCATATCTTTCATCAACTTCATCGTAAATTTCCAGATTCAATTCTTTTGCTACAGGTTTCATCAATTGCCAAAAGCCTGTTGCTCCTGCTTTGGAAACAACATTTCTTAAACCGCTTTCAGCTATTGCCAGAAACTTGAAATCATCCGGAATATTATATTCTCTAAGTATTTTTTCTATTATAGGAAAATACCTGTTTGCCAGTTTGATATTTTGAATAGTTGCCGAATGATAATAAGAATTTACTAAAAGTTCTCTGTCAAGTCTCTCTTTTATGTCAAAATTACCAATGGGGATTTTTTCTCCGGCAAAATAATAATATTTTTTGATTGGGCTGGTTTTTATCACTTGGGGAAGTGGCTCCATTGTGGATTTTATATACGAGATATCTATTTTTTTGCTTCCGGCAATAAAAATACTTGCAATTAATATCGCAATTATAAAAAATAGTATAGAAAATTTTATTTTCATAAGCAATTAATAATTCTACCTGAGTAGTTATTATATATTATAACGATTTGATTGAAATTTTATTCTTCTTCCTGCTTTCCTACCGAATTTTCATTTTCTTCAAAATCTTTTATACCCGGAAGATCTTTGATACTATTAAGGCCAAAATAATCCATGAATTTCTCGGATGTCATGTATATTAAAGGTCTGCCGGGACCGTCATCTCTTCCTTGTATCTCAATCAGATTTTTTTCCAATAATCTTTGTATTGAATAATCACAATTCACACCTCTTATTTCTTCTATTTCGGGTTTGGTTACCGGTTGTTTGTACGCGATGATAGCCAAAGTTTCCAAAGATGCTTTTGAAAGTTTTTTATTTGTCAAAGCTTTCAAATATTGCCCTACAATATTGTGGTAAGCCGGTTTTGTTACAAATGAATAACCGTTTGAAATTTCCATTATCTCAAAACTGAATTCATCATTTCTGTATTTTTCTTTTAGAATATTGATGCTTTTATCTAATTCAGGATAAGAAATATTGGTATCGAAAGAATTTTCAATAACGTATTTTATTTCTTCTATTTTTATAGGTTGTTCGGAAGCAAAAATTAAACTTTCTATGTATTTTTCCAAATTATCCAATTTCTTATTGTTTAGTGATATGCAAATATATAAAAAATGACAGCTATTTTTTCTTAATTTATTTGTTTTATAAAAAAAATACATAAAAAACAGGTTATTTATTATTTTATAAAAAAAAATATCTGTTTTTATGATTGTTTTCATGCATTAATATTATTTATTATTTATTGAAATTTATAATTTTTAAACCTGTTATCATACTTATCGTTAAATATGATATTATTTTCTAATAATATTTTATCACTTATTTATATATTAGAAAAAATCTATAACCAATAGTTATTCAATATATTATAAAAAATTGTTATGGTATGCTTTTTGAGTTTTACTTGCTGTGTTGAAATAGTAAAAATTTATTAATACCAAAAACCAAAACTCATGCAACAGTCAAAAGACGAAAGTGTATTTTCAGACTTGCGTTTCCGGATTGTTATTTTTCTGACAGGGGTATTACTCAGTTATTTATTGATTACCTATCCGGGATAGAAGCAAATTAAAAGGGGGCATTGCCCTCTTTTTTTGTTTTATGTACTCTTTTTGAGAAATTAAAAAATTATTATTATATTTGTAAAATTAAAATTTTAAGAAATGAGACTAATAAAAATATTATCTATTTTGTTCTTGCTTACTATTATTAATAACTCATGTACTGATAAATGTAAGGACGTCAATTGCAATAACGGAATTTGTTTAGAAGGGAATTGCTCCTGTGATTTCGGTTGGACAGGAGATGCCTGTGATACCAAGATATCATCCAAGTTTTTTGGAAAATGGAAAGGTGTTTTGGATTGTGTGAATGATACCGTTACTTTTTTGATAAATGATGTTTCGGGTAAATTGCAGCAGGTTGAAATGCATTCGGTTGGTTTTGAATTTAAAGCCGGTAGTATACCTTTGAATTTTGATTCCTATTTATTGACAGCAAACATAGATTCTGCATTTGAAAAATTTGTGTTGGATACATTGCCTGTTTCATTTACTATACCGCAATTAGGTCAGGAGGTAAGTGTTGATATTACCGGTGATGGACAGTTTTTAACCGATAGTACCATTGATATAAATTTAAAATTTAAACCGATGGATCCGTTTCCTGAAATCAATTGTTCGGGAAATTTTAAAAAATAATACTATCGGGACAACTGCTTATTATCATCTATTTTAAATTCCAAAAGTTCACTATTGTTTAAATCCGACTCCATTAGTACGGTTTTATTTTGACCGTGGTATTTATATTTTATTCCAATAGTATTTGGTGGCATTCTACCTACATTTTCAGCATGCAAAATGATATAATTTTTACCTTCTTTATTTAATTTTAGTATAACTTTTTTTGGTTTAGTTTCCAATGAGAGATTCTTCAAAAACCAGTTTCCATTAAAATTGACAGAAACAATATCACCATCCTGGATCTTATTATCGTACAGCAAAATTTCCAGATAGGAACTATCGACATTTATAATGCGTTGGTCACAGTATTCCACCTTTCTTCCATTCAATGTTAAAGGTATAGATGTGATATTTTTGATTTTAGATTTGATTGTCTCAATCTTTTTACTTATCTTTCTTGGATATATAACTTTGTAATAATGGGGGTATTCAAACCTGTTTAAAGCCTTGATTTTATTTTTATGTAAATAATTGTTAAGAAAGAAAATAAATCCGTTTCCATATCGATTGTATTTTTCAATCAGTTTTATATTATAATAATAATAATCTTTACCATATAATAGATATTCTTCAGGAACTTCAGGGTGATTGTTCAATTGTCTTGCAATTCCGGAAATATCTTCAAGTAATGGAATTATCCTTTTTGAAATTATTATGGAGTGATTGTTTTTGGCTTTAATTTTTTTTAGTTGATTTGTTAAAGAATAGATTTTATGTTCAAAATTTTCATAATCTTTTGCTCTTACGGATAAAAGAAGGTCAATTGATTTTTGATAAAGTTCAATATATGGACTCCTGCCCTGATTGGGATACATAGCATTTAGAGCAGATATCAAATTCAGTTCGTATGCATAAAACAAATCATATAAATCCACAGCATCCTCAAGCATAGAATAGATTTTTTTCAACTCTTCTTTATTATTTAAATCTCTCTTGGAAATGAAATCGGAAATCTTGAATCTTATCGCATTGATTTTATTCTCCGTCTTATACATATTTCTTGCTATAGGAAATAAAATATTGAAATTGTTCTTACCGATAACAGTTTTACTTGATTTTATCTTTTTAAACAATTCATAAGGAGTAGTTTCGTAAAACCAATGCTCTTTATCTTCAAAAATATTTGAAGGTAAATCACTGTTGTTTATATTATTGATTTTATAATTTGGTAAATCAACAAATTTGTTGATTTCTTGATTGTAATTCTCCAATAACCTGTGAATTATTAATAACCCGTGAACACTTTCATTTGTGAAATTGACATATTTGTTTAATGCCTTAATCTTTTTTAATGACTGTGAATACGAATTTAAACTTAAAGATAAAATAATTAAAGTGATTAATATTTTTTTCAAATTACCTGATTTTTTTGTAAAATCAAAATTAATAAATTATGTTATAAAACTTACAAGTAAATATAAAAATTGTGCTTTTATGTTTTTTTAAATTTAATATTTAAAAATTTTAAGGTATTTAACTAATCGTTAAGAAAATTTTAAAATTTATGAATAATAAATTTATAATAAATAGAGAATAAGATAAATAAATGTTTACATCATGTTAAAAATAGTTAATTTATTTTAATTAATTTATCCATATTATATAAAAACATATATGAATTTTTCAAAAATATATAAAAATATATTAAAAATCATTATTAATATTGTAACCGGAAAACCAATTTATTTTTTCCCGGAAGAATAAATTTTTAAGAAATAAAATATTAAGCAGATGGAAAGTAAGAAGAAAATTTTATTAATCACTATTTTTTTTATTTTGAGTTTAGGTAATGCGGTTAATGCACAATTTAGCAATACCATCAGGGGAAAAGTAGTGGATTCGGAGTCCAAATATCCACTTATCGGAGTAAATGTAATTGTTTTAAATACAGATCCGTTAATAGGAGCTGTTTCAGATGAAAAGGGGAAATACAGATTAAAAAATGTTCCTATTGGTCGTTATACTCTAAAATTTTCATATCTTGGTTACAAGGATTTGGTATTGGATAATATAATAGTGACTACAGGAAAGGAAGTGATTCTTAATGTAAAAATGGAAGAAACTGTCACTAAATTGGAAGAGGTTGTTATTGTTGGAAAAAAAAGCGGTGATGCTCTCAATGAAATGGCTGTTCTCAGTGCCAGGGAATTTTCGGTTTATGAAACGGAGAAATATGCCGGTAGTAGAGGTGAACCTGCAAGGATGGCACGAAATTATGCAGGAGTTTTAGCTTCTGATGATTCCCGAAATGACATTGTGATACGTGGAAATACTCCCACGGGTGTATTGTGGAAACTGGAAGGTATTAATATCCCTAATCCTAATCATTTTGCTATTCCCGGAACAGGCGGAGGTCCTGTAACGATTTTAAATAATAAATTTTTATCTAATTCGGATTTTTTTACCGGAGCTTTTCCGGCGGAATATGCAAATGGAATTGCCGGAGTATTTGATTTGAAAATGCGAAACGGTAATAATGAGAGATATGAGGGGAGTGCTCAATTCGGTTTTCTCGGTACTGAACTAATGGCAGAAGGTCCTATTAATAAAAAGAAAGGCTCTTCATTTCTAGCAATGTACAGATATTCTACGGTTTCTATTTTTTCGGCTCTCGGAATTGATATAGGAACCACATCCAAACCGGTTTATTCGGATGGAGCGTTCAGATTTAATTTTCCTTTGAAGAAAGGTGGAAATATCGCCGTGTTCGGGATAGGAGGCAAGAGCAATGCTCCTATTGTGTTAAGTACGCATTTGGATACTACTTTGACTGAAACATACGGACAAAATGACAGGGATCAATATTTTGGTTCAAGGACGGGTATTGTCGGACTTTCATATACAAAACCTATTAATGAGAAAACATTTGTTAAATTGGTTTTTTCCGCTTCTCAAGAGAGGATAACAGCTAATCATGATAAAATAGTAAGGCATATTGGCCCTGATGGAAAGTATGTAATTGATACGTTGATCAATATTTTGGATTATGTATTTAGGGACAATAAATATTCTGCATATTTTTCTTTAAATAAGAAATTTAATAGAAAATTAAGTATGAAAGCAGGTCTTAATTGGGACAATTACGATTCAAGATATATAGATAGTGTCCGGGTGGTATATTTGAAAAAGGATAATGTTACTTTGGATTCCATTACGCCGTGGAGAAAAAGATGGGATGCAACCGGAAATCCAATGTTGATTCAGCCTTATATTCAATTCAAATATAAAGCTACTGATAAATTTACTTTTACCGGAGGATTCACTTCATTGATTTATACTATGAGTAAAAATTCGATTTCACCTATAGAACCACGACTTGGTTTGACATATCAGGTAAACAGAAAGCAAAAAGTGAATTTTGCAATGGGGCTACATTCACAGATATTTGCTCCTTATTTATATTATTATGATAAAAATGATGTTGAGCCTTACAAAAAGAAATTGGAGCCTTATAACAAAGATTTGAAATTGATGAAGAGTTTACATTTGGTTGCCGGATATGAAAGATATATTGGTAAGAATATTAGGTTTAAAGCAGAGACATATTATCAATATTTATATGATTTGCCGGTGAGTACAGTGCCAAGTGCATATTCATTAATAAACTCAGGTTCAGGGTTTAGTAGATATTTCCCGGATACTTTGGTCAGTTCGGGAACAGGAAGAAATTATGGATTGGATTTGACAATTGAAAAATCATTTAGTCGTGGATATTTCTTTATAATGTCCGGTTCGCTTTTTGATGCAAAATATCGTGGAAGTGATGATACCTTGAGGAATTCTTCTTTCAACGGCAGGTTTGCAACAAATATTATGGTTGGAAAAGAATTTAAAATAGGATATAAACAAACATTAAATATTGGACTTAGAGTTGCCTGGGCAGGAGGACAAAGATATGGTATCATTGATAAAGAGGAATCACAGAAAGAACAAGAAATAGTGTATTCAGATGTACATTTCAATGATTATCAATTTAAAGATTATTTTAGAGCTGATTTTAAAATTGCTTGGAAGTTTAATACAAAGAAATTTACTCATGAAATTGCTCTTGATATTGCAAATATGTTTGATACGAAAAATATTCTTAGATATTCCTATGCGCCGGGGAAAGAAGAACCTATTTATCTGGAACATCAATTGGGAAGATTACCGATATTTTATTACAGGTTTGATTTTTAATTTTGAAATATTAGAATTCAAATTTTAAAATGAAAAATAAAATAAAATCCATTGTTTTTCTATTTTTTTTCTTTTGTCTATCTACAGGATTGAGTGGTCAATTTACTCAAACTATAAGAGGGAAGGTTGTGGATTCGGAATCCAATTTTCCTCTGATTGGAGTTAATGTAGTGGTTTTACACACGGGAACATTAAAAGGAGCAGTGACAGATACTAAGGGGAAATTCAGAATTGAAAATGTGTCAGTGGGAAGAAAAAGTATTAAATTTTCTTATATCGGGTATAAAGAAGTAGTTCTAAATGACATTATTATATCTTCAGGGAAAGAAATGATACTGAATGTAAAAATGGAAGAATCAGTAACAAAACTTAAAGAGGTTGTTATTGTTGGAAAAAAAAGCGGTGATGCATTGAATGATATGGCTATTATCAGTGCGAGGGAATTTTCCGTGTATGAAACTGAGAAATATGCCGGTAGTAGGGGAGAACCAGCTAGGATGGCAAGAAGTTATGCCGGAGTATTAGCTTCTGATGATTCGCGAAATGATATAGTTATAAGGGGAAATACTCCTACAGGTGTTTTATGGAAACTTGAAGGAATTAATATACCAAATCCCAATCATTTTGCTATTTCCGGAACCGGAGGAGGCCCTGTTACTATTTTGAATAATAAATTTTTATCCAATTCGGATTTTTTTACGGGAGCCTTTCCTGCTGAGTATGCAAATGGAATTGCAGGTGTTTTTGACTTAAAAATGAGGAATGGGAATAATGAGAAATATGAAGGAAGCGCTCAATTCGGTTTTCTCGGCACTGAACTAATGATGGAAGGACCGATACACAAAAAGAAAGAATCATCTTTTCTGGCAATGTACAGATATTCTACTATTTCAATTTTTAATTCATTGGGAATAAATGTCGGCACTGATTCCAAACCTAAATATCAGGATGGTGCATTCAGATTGAATTTCCCATTTAAAAAAGGTGGCAATCTTGCTGTTTTTGGTATAGGAGGTAAGAGTTTTGTCCCGATTATTAAAAGTGAACAATTGGATACTTTTGACACTGAACTATATGGGGATGATGATAGAGACCAATATTTCGGGTCAAAAATGGGAGTGATTGGAGTAAGTTATACCAAACCGGTAGATAAAAATACTTTTGTGAAAATTGTGTTTTCAGCATCCGGTGAACAGTCAAAAGGACGTGATGATAAAGTTATTAGGCATATTGATCATAATCTGGGACAATATGTTGTAGATTCATTAATAACAACTTTGGATTTTAAAATAATAGATAATAAATATTCGGCTTATATCTCCTTAAATAAAAAACTAAATAATAAATTAAGTTTTAAGACAGGATTGAATTTTGATTTGTACAATAGTAATTATATAGATAGCGTAAGATCTATTTATCTTGCCAAGAATAATAATTTGATTGATTCGATTTCGCCTTGGAGATTAAGGTGGAATGGAGGTGGTAGCCCGATGTTAATTCAACCGTATATTCAATTCAAATATAAAACAGGAAAGAGATTGACTTTGACAGGTGGGTTGACATCACTTATATTTACAATTAGTAAAAATGCTGTTTCTCCGTTAGAACCCCGGATAGGTCTTTCTTACCAATTGGATAAAAAACAAAAACTAAATTTTGCTTTGGGTTTGCATTCGCAAAAATTAGCTAATTATTTATATTATTTTGATAAAAATGATGATTTTAAACGTATTTTAAGTCCTTATAATATGGATTTGAAGTTGTTGAAAAGTTTTCATTTAATTGCAGGTTATGAAAGATATTTCGGGCAAAATATCAGGATGAAAATCGAAACATATTATCAATATTTGTTTGATTTGCCGGTTAGAAAGGTTCCGGGTGCTTATTCATTGTTGAATTCCGGTTCAGGATTCAATAGGTTTTTTCCGGATACTTTGGTGAGTTCGGGAACAGGAAGAAATTACGGTTTGGATCTGACAGTAGAAAAATCTTTTAGTCATGGTTATTTCTTTATGATGTCCGGTTCTGTTTTTGATGCCAAATACCGTGGTAGTGATGATACTTTGAGAAATTCAGCATTTAACGGAAGATATTCGGCAAATCTTTTATTTGGTAAAGAGTTTGTTATAGGTAAAAATCAAACCTTAAATCTTGGTGTGAGAATAGTGAGGACAGGTGGACAAAGATATGGAATTGTGGACAGGGCCAAATCTGATAAAGAGCAGGACTTGGTGTATCTGGATGCTCATTACAATGAATATCAATTTAAAGATTATTTTAGAACAGATTTGAAATTTGCATATAAAATCAATACTCGAAAATTCACTCATGAGTTTGCATTGGATATTGCTAACTTATTTGATACGAAAAATGTTTTGAGATATTCTTATTTTCAAGGAAGGGAAAACCCTATTGTTCAGCAAAATCAACTTGGTAGATTACCTATATTTTACTATAGATTTGATTTCTAAATCCGGTAAAAACCATGATAATTTTGTTTCATATTCCGGTTTTATATAATTATATTTGTTTCTATACGTTTATTAACAATAGGATTACTATGTGTGGTATGCTTTTGGTAATATGATGATTTGAGGAGTATATCCTTTATAAGTAAAAAGAACATATTTGAGTCGATTCTTTTTATAAATAACAGTACTTATAACGCTAATAATATCTAAGGTAAACTTGTTGTGATTATGAAACAAAATGGATTTTTATTCTTTTTTCTAACTATATTGTTTTTATCGTTAAATTCATGTATTAATGACGGGCATAAAAAGATAATAGTTCAAGATCCTAATGGGTTTTTCAGGGAAGAGTATATTGTCATAAATGATTCAGTCAAAGATGGAGTGTATTTAAAATTTTATGGAAATGGTGTATTGTGGGATAGCTGTTTTTACAAAAATGATACCTTGCAAGGAATAAGGAAATTATTTTCCGATAAAGGCTATTTGGAGATAAAAGAAAATTATAAAAACGGTGTTCTGAACGGAGAATATTTAGTGTATTATCCTAATGGGAAAATTAAACTTAGACAGTATTTTGATGATGGTACAATGCAGGATACATCTTTCGCTTATTATGAAAATGGGCATATAAAAGAAAAGGTGACTTTCAAATATGGTTTGGAGAACGGTCCGTTTACAGAATATTATAAAAACGGGAAGATTCACTGGAAAGGAACATATCTGGATGGTGACAATGAGCAAGATACTCTGTATGAATACTCCGAGCAAGGAGAATTATTGAAAAAAATGATGTGTTACAAAGGAATATGTTTTACTATTTGGACAAAAGAAAAAGGAATAATAAAACGTGATAAGAAAGAAATATTAAATGATATTATTGAAACGGATGAGGAGTTGGTTAATTAGCGTCTGTCTATAAAGTGTTTATTTTTAAATTTTAAACAAATGAAAATATATTCTATAATTATAGTACTTTTCCTAAATATAAGTTTTGTATCTGCACAAATTGGGGGATACGGTACTTATAAGTTTCTATCCCTTGCTCCGACAGCGAGAATGACAGCTTTGGGGGATCATGTTATTTCGATTAATGATGATGATATAGGGATGGCTATAGAAAATCCGGCTTTGTTAAATAATGATATGATGAAAGGAATCTCTATAAGTCATAAATTTTTATTTGCCGGAATAAACAGTGGATATGCTGCTTTTGGATTTAAAGCATTTAAAAAGAAAATTCCTTTATTTGCAGGAATACAATATATCGATTATGGAGAAAGTGATATGACGGATGTTTATGGAGATAAATACGGCAAAGTGTCTGGAAGTGAATATGCTTTAATAATCGGCTCTTCTTACAATGTATATGATAGGTTAAATATAGGAATTAATACAAAATTCATATATTCTTCATTGGCTTCGTATGTATCTTCCGGAATAGCGGTTGATTTGGCTGCGGTTTATTTTATTCCTTCCAAAATGATTACAACGGGTTTTATGATTAAAAATCTGGGAGGGCAATTGAAATCATATACCGGCAAAAATGAATTTGCTCCGGTTAATGTAATGTTCGGTGTGACCAAAAAATTGGCGCATTTGCCCTTTAGATTGTCGGTGACGGCAAATTATCTTAACAGGTGGAATCTATTATACGATAATCCGGATGGCGAAAATAATATATTGATATTGGGAGAAACAAATACGAGGAGTAAATTTAGTGAATTTTCGGATAATCTTTTTAGGCATATTAATTTTTCAGGTGAATTTATGTTGGGGAAAAACGGAGGTCCGTTAAGATTGCGGATTGGATACAATTATAAAAAATCACGTGAAATGACTGTTTATCCCTATAGAAGTTTTGCAGGTTTTAGTTTTGGCTTCGGTATTAGAATAAAAAAGATTAGATTTGATTATGCTTATTCTATCTATCATCTTGCAGGCGGGAAATCACATTTTACCGTTTCTGCAAATTTAAATGACTTTAATAAAAAGCTGTAACTAATATATGCAGTACCAATCTAAAAATACGGGGATGAAAAAAATAAATAAAGTAGCTGTTTTTTGTGGTTCTTCACGGGGAAGAAAACAAGTTTATATTGATAATGCTATTGAATTGGCAAGATATTTTGTTGAAAACGATATCACTATGATTAATGGAGGAGGAAGTATAGGGTTGATGGGGATTATGGCAGATGAGATAATTACCTTAGGGGGCAAAAGTATTGGAGTAATACCTTTACACCTTAAAGAGCTTGAAGTTGCACATACGGAAATGGATGAAATGATAGTCACACATGATATGGCAGGCAGGATGAAAGTTATAGTGGAAATGGCAGATGCTTTTATTTCATTGCCCGGAGGTTATGGAACACTGGATGAATTATTTGAAGTACTTACGCTTAGCCAACTTAATATACATAATAAACCTGTAGGCTTGTTGAATATCAATGGATTTTTTAACCCTTTGTTGGATATGCTGGATAAAATGAAAAATGAAGGATATTTAAGTGAATTTTCTTCTGAACTGCTTTTGGTAGATTCAAAAATTGACAATTTATGTGAAAAAATGCAAAAATTTGAAAAATCCGGATTTTCAGTTCAAAAAATTATAGATCAAAAAACTGAAAAAGTAGGCTAATCCGCCCATATAAAGAAATTGAACCAAAGGCCATTTCCATGAACCCGTTTCTTTCCTGACCACAGCTATTGTACTCATACATTGCAGTGCAAATACATAAAATATCAATAATGACCATGCAACAGCAGAATTATATGTTTTTTCACCGGTTTGCAAATTTACATCTTTTGACATCTGTTCCGAAACTTTCAGATTGTCTTCTGTGCTTCCTACACTATATATGGTAGCCATAGTTCCGACAAATATTTCTCTTGCAGCAAAAGAAGTAATAAGTGCAATGCCTATTTTCCAGTCAAAACCCAGCGGCTTTATTGCAGGTTCTATACTTTTTCCAAGGTAGCCGATATATGAATGCTCAATTTTTTCGGCAGCTATTAAATTTTGTATTTGTACTTTATTTAGATTTCTTTTGACTCCTGTTTCAATAGCTTGTGTTCTGGCTTCATCCATAGCTCCGGGAGGACCGTAGCTGGCTAAAAACCATAAAGCTATCGATACCAATAATATTATTTTACCAGCTCCAAAAACAAAAGCACCTACCTTTTCTTTTACATATAATCCGATGTTTTTAATTATCGGTTTTTTATATTCCGGCAATGATATCATTAAATATGAACCACCTTTTGTTTTTATAATATATTTCATTACTAATGATGATATCAATGCCATTAATATCCCCATTGAATACAATCCCATCAGAGCCAAGCCTCTGGAATTGAAAATCCAGATATCATTGTCAGGAACTGCAAATACGACCAACAATGTATAAACGGGAATCCTCGCAGAACAACTGATTAAAGGTGTAACCATAATGGTGATTAATCTTTCTTTCCAATTGTTTATCGTTCTTGTTGACATTATAGCAGGTACAGCACATGCTCCGCCTGATATTAATGATATCATACTTCTGCCATTCATTCCGAATTTGCGCATAAGATCATCAAACATAAATATTACCCGTGACATATATCCTACTTCTTCCATTATTCCGATTATTAAGAACAACAGGAATATTTGTGGTATAAATACCAACACGCCGGCTAATCCGGGAATAATGCCATCGGCCAATAATCCGGTAAACCAATTTTGAGAAAAATTTGTTTTTAAATAATTTGATAAAATAGTAAAACCGTTTTCAAGCCATTCCATAGGTAATTCCGACCATGAAAAAATCGCTTGAAACATAAATAACATTAAAACAAAAAATATTACAGGTCCTGCAATTTTATTCGTGACTATATCATCAATTTTATCAGTGATGGCTTTTCCTGAATTTTTCCTATGATTTATTATTCCACGAATCTTTTTATTGAAAATCCGGTATCTTTCCAATGTCTCCTGTATTTGAAGCGATATATCATTGAATCCTATTGATAATTTGTAATCATTTATTTTTTCCTTAAGATTCTTCGGAATATACTTTAACCATTTGCTATGATGTATTTGTAATAAACCTTGGTATTCCGTATTGAAACTTAGTTTGTCTTTGTATTTTTCAACTATGTCTTTTTCTACCGGATTTAATGAATAATAGCCACTCTCAAATTTATAATTGTCTTTAAATAGATTTTTAATTCCGGATTTTATTTCCGGAATATTTTCTTTAGTTTTATTGCTAAAAAATATAACGGGACTATGGATTTGTTCGCTAAGCTTTTTGGTGTTGATTTTTATATTTTGCTTAGATGCCAGATCTTTCATTGTCAAAACCACCAATACGGGTAAACCGAGATCCTGCAATTGGGTTAGCAAAAGCATTTGCCTCTTGAAATCAAATGGATCGATTATGTATATAACCGCATCCGGATAATCTTTATCATTTGGATTTGTAAGTATTTCAGCTACTACTTTCTCATCATCCGAATTCGGATATAAACTATATGTACCGGGAAAATCAATTAAACTTACCGTAAGTTCTTTATCAATCTTTAAAATTCCTGTTTTCTTGTCAACCGTGACTCCGGGAAAATTTGCAACATGCTGATGCATACCTGTGAGAGAATTGAATAGGCTGGTTTTCCCACTATTGGGATTTCCTATTAGAGCAATTTTATATTTTGATATCTTTTTTGCCATTTAATCTACAACTATTGCTTGTGCTTCATTTTTGCGCAGTGCGATTCGATTACCGTTAACTTCAAAATAATATGCTCCACCAAAAGGTGATTTCCGGATCAAAGAAATTACGGAACCTGGCATAAAACCCAGAATTAAAAGTTTGACGGCGATATTACTATCTGTAAAGTTTTTGATTTTGTAATGATGTCCTTTTGAAATATCTGATCCCCGCATTTTATTCTTATTTGGATTCATACAAAATAACACATCAGATATACATTTGTTTTCCGTATGGCACAATAATGTTTGATATGTTAATTATTTGCAATAATAATTGATACAACGTCATGAAATAATATTTGTACATAAAGTACTTGATTAAAAACCAAATTACGGAATATGAAGTATCAGATATATGCAGATGGATAGTCATTAATGTTATTATTCATTAAAAGTATACCACTTTCATTGCTTCATTAATGTAATATAGTATGGCGAAACGGAATATGTGAAGCTATGAAAAAATATTATTAACAAGCCATAAGTCCTAACTTTCACTAAAAAATAGTGACAAAACAAAAATGAAAAGATAAAAGTTATAAGGAATTTAGCTTGCCGGTAATAGTCTGATATATCCGGTACTATAATGTAATTGTATTTTCCCAGACTCCATGAATATTACATCCAATAACGGCTTTTAGCTTTTTGGCTCTGTCCAATTTTATTCTGAAACCTGAAAATCCTCTAGCCATACCCGGTTCAATAACTAAATTTCCTACCAATTCATTATCTTTGTATAGTTTCAGGTAATCAATCCAGTGGTCTTTTTTAGCAGGATGAATAATGCCTTTGGAACCGACAGTTATTTCAACTTTTGTAAACCCCTTAGCATCTTTATCACCGAGAGTGATTTCAGGAGTGTGTTTTAATTCCAAAGTGGTTGGATGTTCAGGATCTTTAATTTTCATTAATTTCCTGTTTTTTGCAGGTCCTGTTTTTTGAATAATATTTTCTTTTGATTTTGTATCTTGTTTTGTTTTTGTATCACAGCTGTTAAATAAAGAAATACCAAGCCCGGTTATACTTAAAACTCCTAATGATTTTAATAATTTTCTCCTTTCCATATTATGATTTTTTAAAAGTAGTTAAATCTTATCAAAAATTTTTGTTTTTAAAAAATTATGCACTCTTTAGACAGACACTAATTTGAAATGAATAACTCCAAATAATATAAATAAAAAAAGCATTTTGAATTTCAAAATGCTTTTTTTACTATTAAAACCTCGGGCAATAAATACCCCTGTGTTCAGGTCCGCATATATTATAAATAACAGATAATTCGATTGAGTTGTTAGCACTGGAAGCCGCTCTTAATTTTGATACATTTATATCGTAACTAAGTCCAAAACCCAGATTGTGATAATCAAATCTGGCAGTTATGATAGCTGCATCACTGTGCAAGGCATTTGAGTATTGAGTACCGATTCTATACCAGGCACCAACTTGAAAAGCTTGTTGACTTCTTCTGCTATTGCCCAAAGCAAATTTAAAACTTGTTCCGGCATTGACCTGAACAAAAGGACCTTGCAGAAAGACCACAAAATAAGGTAAAATGCTTATCTTGGGTTGGATTTCAAACTGTCCTCCGCCATGAAAAGTAAACTTTGTATATAATCCGTTAAAATCATCTATATTTCTGATTACATTTCCCAAAGTATCTCTAATAGATCTTTTAAATGCCTGATTAGCCTGATTCAAATGATGTGCTGCCATTCCGATATAAAAATTCGAATATTCGTCCAACATGGAAAACCAAAGTATTCCGGCAGAAATATCTCCGAAAAAGAAATTCGGATTATCAATAAATTCAATTTGATTGTTTAATGGATCAGGAAAATTAAAGTTTTCTGTGCTTAATCCTCTTCTTGCCAATCCTCCTTCTGCACCAATCACAAGGAAATGAGCTTTCTTTCGGTATCCACCCATTTTTCTCGAATATGAAAATGATACTTTTCCTTCCATAGTACCATAGCTGTGTGTACCGGCAACATCGCCCCATAATGCTCCTCCGATACCAAAATAATCATATCTGCCAACAGGCATCTTTTGATCATAAGAAAGTGAAAATGTATTGTATGCATTGGATTTTAATACAGGCGCCCATTGGTTCCTGAAATTACCAATAATACGCGATGTACAATTAGAGACTCCTGTCATTGCAGGATTCAGATTCAACGGTGACATATAAAACTGGGTAAAGTGAATATCCTGTGCTTTAAGGCCTGTATTCAACATTACAAATGCAACTAAAATCAATAAGTGCTTAAAAATTCTCATATTTTACTTATTTAAAATCAATAGTATAAAAACAAATAACAATAAATATTCGATACTATAATCATTAATTAAAGGTTAAAATTAGTATTTATTTTATTTTTTTGTATATTTTTTATAGTTTTTTTTTAAAAAAATCTAAAATATTATCTATTCATTATATAGATGCTTAATAGATTAATAATGCTGCCTGAAGTTTAAATATGTTTTAGTTTTTTTAATGAAAATGTCAATATATGTAATTGCAATATATTCCGTACTAAAATAATTCCTGAGTGATAATTTCAGGTTTATCTTCTTTTTTTCTTTTACCGTTTTTTAATGTCTCCGTTAGGTCATTAAGTTCCACTTTTAGATTACTAATAATAAATTCTTGTCTCATTGGAGTATTTTTCCCCATATAATATGACAATAATTCCTCTATTTGAGTAGAACTTTGAAGATTTACGGGACTCAATCTGATATCATCTCCGATAAAACCTCCGAATTCATCAGGCGAAATTTCTCCAAGTCCTTTGAAACGTGTGATTTCAGCCTTGCCTCTTAATTTGTTTATGGCATTTTGTTTTTCTTGTTCCGAATAACAATAATAAGTTTCCTTTTTATCTCTTACTCTGAATAACGGAGTTTCCAAAATATATAAATGATTGTGAGTTACCAACTCCGGAAAAAATTGAAGAAAAAATGTCAATAACAACAAACGTATATGCATACCGTCAACGTCTGCATCGGTAGCGATTACAACTCTATTGTATCTCAAACCCTCCAGACCATCTTCAATATTGAGTGCATGCTGTAAAAGATTAAATTCTTCATTTTGATAAACTATTTTTTTAGTTAAACCATACGAATTCAAAGGCTTACCTCTGAGACTGAATACAGCCTGTGTTTGAACATCCCGGGCTTTTGTGATAGAACCGCTTGCAGAATCCCCTTCTGTAATGAAAATTGTGGTTTTTTCTTTTAATTCAGGGTCTTTTTTATTCATATTATAATGTATACGGCAATCTCGTAGTTTCTTGTTATGAAGATTTGCAACTTTTGCTTTTTTCCTCGCAATACTTTTTATCCCTGCAATTTCTTTTCTTTCTTTTTCCGCTTGTTTTATTTTATTTAAAATTGCTTTAGCTGTGTCTTCGTGCCTGTGTAGGTAATTATCCAATTCTTTTGATATAAACCCTCCCACAAAAGATCTCATAGTCGGTCCTTCGGGAGAGATATTTTGCGAACCTAATTTTGTTTTGGTTTGTGATTCAAAAATGGGGTCTTCTATCCTTACGCTTATGGCTGCAATAACTCCGGAATGAATATCTCTGGAATCGAAATTTTTATTATAAAAATCCCTTATTGTTTTTACAATTGCTTCTCTGAAAGCACTTAAATGAGTTCCTCCCTGAGTGGTAAACTGTCCATTTACAAATGAATAATAATCATCCCCGTAACTGTTAGAATGAGTAAGAGCGATTTCAATATCTTCTCCTTTTAAATATATAATAGGATATTTTATGTTTTTTTCATTAACTTTTTTGCTTAATAAATCCAATAATCCGTTTTTGGAATACATGGTTTCATTATTGAATTTAAGTTTCAATCCGGAATTAAGGTATGCATAATTCCAAAGCATTTCACTTACGAATTCATTTCTAAAAGAATAATTTTTAAAAATGGAATTGTCCGGAATAAACTCAATTAAAGTTCCGTTGGGTTCATCGCATGAAGTGATTTTTCCGTTTTTTGTAATTTCTCCTTTTGAAAATTCAGCAGTTTTACTTTTTCCGTCTCTTATGGATTTCACTTTGAAGTATTCGGATAAAGCGTTTACGGCTTTTGTACCAACACCATTTAATCCTACTGATTTCTTAAAAGCCTTTGAATCATATTTGCCACCCGTATTGATTTTTGAAACACATTCCACTACTTTGCCTAATGGAATTCCACGACCAAAATCTCTTATGGAAACTTTTTCGTCTTTAATGGAAATTTCTATTTTCTTTCCGTGTCCCATAACATATTCGTCAATCGAATTGTCTATTACCTCCTTTATCAAGATATAAATTCCGTCATCGGCAGCAGTACCGTTACCAAGTTTTCCAATATACATTCCGGGTCTCAGACGTATGTGGTCTTTCCAGTCCAGAGATACGATATTATCTTCATTGTATTGAATATTACTCATCGTTCGGTAATTTGATTTTATTATTACTATTCAGTATAAAAGCACTATAGTAGAATAATTAGATTTCATTTAAAATGTAAAGATACAAAAACATATTATTATTTGCAATACTCTATAATCGATTTTATAAAAAAGAGTTATATATTTTATGATTTTTGTTAACTTAATTTTTAAATAAAATAGTATATTTTTTAGTGATTTTATATCATGTTTTTTTATATATTTTTTACCTTTGGAACTTAATATTTTTTTATGCGTTGGCAAAATCGAGAAAGAAGTAAAAATGTTGAAGACCATAGACGAGGCCGTACAGCCAAGAGAGTTGGGGGAGGTATTGGAATAGGGGCTATTATATTGGCTATTATAGCATTTTTATTGGGAGAAAATCCATTGAATGTTCTTCAGCAATTTCAAACTGAACCTACAGCTCAAGTACAAAATACAAGTAATAAAAATGAAGAAGCATTAGCTGAATTTGTCAGTGTGGTTCTCAAAGAAACAGAGGATGTTTGGACAAAATTGTTTGCTGAAAATATGGGTGAAACATATATTCCACCCAAATTGGTTTTATATACAGGATATGACCAATCCGGATGTGGTACTGCTCAATCGGCAACCGGACCGTTTTATTGTCCTGCAGATCAAAAAATTTATATAGATTTAAGTTTTTATAATGATTTGCAAAGAAGATTTCATGCCTCCGGAGATTTTGCAATGGCATATATTATAGCTCATGAGGTTGGTCATCATGTTCAAAATCTTTTGGGTATCACTTATGAAGTAGAATCACGCCGGAGAAAATTGGATCGGAAAGGTGCAAATATATTGTCTGTGAGATTGGAATTGCAAGCGGATTTTCTTGCAGGTATCTGGGCTCATTATGAACAGAAAATGCAAAATATACTTGAGAAAGGAGATATTGAAGAAGCTGTAAATGCTGCAGCTGCTGTCGGTGACGACAGGATTCAAATGCAGGCCAGAGGGTATGTAGTTCCGGATGCCTTCACACATGGTACCTCGGAACAAAGAGTGAAATGGTTTTTGAAGGGCTGGGAAACAGGGGATTTGTCACAGGGCAATACATTCGGCGTCGGTAAACTGTAAATTTTATTTTTTAATATATAAAATGAATAAATAATGAATATACCAAATGATTTAAAATATACGAAAGATCATGAATGGATTAAAATAGAAGGTGATACGGGAATAGTGGGAATTACTGATTTTGCCCAATCTGAACTGGGTGAGATAGTGTATGTTGAGGTAGATACAGTCGGAGATGAATTGGAAAAAGATGAAGTGTTTGGAACAGTGGAAGCCGTTAAAACCACTTCCGATTTATTTATTCCGGTATCAGGTGAAATTTTGGAATTTAACCCGGAACTTGATGAAGATGATGGTGATAATCCGGGAGCGATAAATGAAGATCCTTATGGAAAAGGCTGGATAGTAAAAATTAAAATAACAAGTCCTGAGCAAGTTAATGAATTGTTGGATTCAGAGGCTTATGAAAAATTAATTTCATAATTTTTTTTAATCATACAACCCTTTTGGTTATTATTGCATCTATTGGATAACCATACTGGGTGCTACATATAAAAGTATAGTTGTTAGTCAGATATTATTATATTGCTATTTGGTCTGTTATTATTACCGGCCTTTCTTTGGCTCCTAAAAGTGTTTTTCACGAAGAAAAAGTGCATTTATTTAAAGGAGCTGATAAAATAGTACATTTTTTAATGTATTTTATTTTGATGAGTATTTGGTGTTTTGCAACAAAGAAAATATTGAAAGAAAAAAGAAAGCAATTTATTATCAAGGGACTTGTGTTTGGTGTTTTTTTAGGAATAATTTTAGAAATTTTGCAAAAATATTTGGATATAGGAAGAAGTTTTGATACTTTTGACATTATTGCAAACACGACAGGATTGTTTTTTGTATTATTAATTAATAAAAATTGTAAAGATGAATTTTGAATTCACAACTAGTCAATCTTTACTTCTTGTTATTTTAGTCGCCGTTCTGGTAATTGCGATTATATTTGTATTGAAGTATTTTTTGAATAAGAAAAGAGATTTAAAATCAATTTATCAGGATAAAAAACTGGCATCTCCTCTTGTTGCCAGAAATAAATATCCGGAAGTTGATCCCTTTAAATTGCGAAAATCGGTTTTATTATTTGGACTGGTTGCTTCGTTGGCTGTGGTATTCATCGTCTTCAACTGGACTACTTATGAGAAAAAACTTGATCTTTCAGGTTATGATCTTAATGTTGATGAGGACTTTGAAATTGAACCACCAAGAACTGCAGAACCTCCAAAGCCACCGCCACCGCCTCCCCCACCTGTTATCGAAGAAGTGCCGGAGGAAGAAATATTGGATGACGAGGAACAACCTGATTTTGCAGATCAAACTGTAACTGAAGATATGGAGGTAGAAGCTCCACCTGAAGATACAACTAAGGCTGCACCACCTCCACCTCCACCTCCACCGCCTCCAAAAGAGGAAGAGATTTTTCAGATTGTGGAGCAAATGCCGCGATTTCCGGGATGTGAAGATAAATCAACAAAGGCTGAAAAGGATAAATGCTCACAGGAAAAATTGATGCAGTATATATATGCCAACTTGAAATATCCTTCTATAGCCAGGGAAAATGGTATCGAAGGTAGGGCGGTTATCAGATTTGTTGTTGATAAAAACGGAAAAGTTTCCGATGTTAAAATACTGAGAGATATCGGAGGAGGATGCGGAGAAGCTGCCGCAAAAGTTATAAAAAGCATGAATAAAATGTCTAAAAGATGGATTCCCGGAAGACAAGGAGGGCGTAAAGTAAAAGTATATTATACACTTCCGGTGATATTCAAATTGACAGGATAAGATTAATATATATTATAATAAAAAAAAACCTTGCAGGATAAATCTGTGAGGTTTTTTTGTTTTATATGAAAATTCAGAACGGGTTAGTTGTTCTGAGTCATTAGTAATTGATGATTTACCATTAGAATTCTATTCCTTTTACTTATTACGGAATATCGAATTTGACAAGATTTGAAAAAGCTTTTACTCTTTTGTCTATTTTGTCCTGATTTATTTTTTTTAAATTTTCAATACCAAATTCCTGAACACAAAAGGATGCCATTGTCGAACCGTAAATCAATGCTCTTTTCATATTTTCAAAAGAAGTATCTTCTGTTTTTGCAAGGTATCCCATAAACCCACCGGCAAAAGTATCACCTGCACCTGTTGGATCTTTTACTTCAGCTAATGGAAGCCCGGGAGCAAAAAATACTTTGCTCTCATTGAATAGCATGGCACCGTGTTCTCCTTTTTTGATAATAAGGTATTTTGGTCCTAAAGTGTGAATTTTTTTTGCGGCATTGACCAAAGAGTATTCGCCACTCAATTGACGTGCTTCCTCATCATTAATAATAAGAACATCAACTTTACGGATGACTTCCAATAGTTTATCCATAGCAATGTCCATCCAGAAGTTCATTGTGTCAAGAGCAACAAATGATCTATCGGCAGATGAGAGTTGATTCAATACCTGGTCCTGGATATCGGGAGTGAGATTTCCCAACATCACAAAATCGGAAGATTTGAAATGTTGTGGTAATACGGGATTGAAATCATCAAGCACATTGAGGTCGGTAGTCAATGTATCTCTTGAAATCATATTGTAATGGTATTTTCCTGCCCAGAAAAAAGTTTTACCATCTTGTTTAATTTCCAAACCGCTAAGATCCACACCTCTTTTTTTAAGCGCATCCAATTCGTCATCCGGAAAATCACTGCCTACTATTGAGACAAGATTGATTTTGTCAATGAAATAAGAAGCTGCCCAACTAATATAAGTACAGGCTCCACCTACTACTTTATCTACGCCCCCAAAGGGAGTTTCAATGGAATCAAATGCCATTGTCCCAACTGTCAATAAACTCATATATCGTTTGATTTAAATTACGTCTAAAGCTTTTACTAAAAAAGTGCCCGTAAAAGGAAGCATAGCCCAAAACCATTGTGGCGCAGACATTAGCAATAAGACCATTAATAAAGCAGAAACCAAAAAAAGAATCCAGTAAATTATTTTTGACATAATATTTGATTTAGATAGCAAAGATAATTTTTATTTTTCATTAAAAAAAATAGAAAAGAATTAATTTAATGAACCTCTTATAATTAAAATGATTCCCAGTAATATCAATACAATTCCAATAACTTTTTGTAAATTATAAATTGCCGAGGGTGATTTTAAAATATTTTTAATTTTTTTACTTAAATACATTTTTATGATATCCGTTACTACCACAACTATATATATGGAACCGAAAAAGTTGAATTTTTGAGTGGTATCGGGAATTTTATTATCTATTAGAGCAGTTAAGATACCCATTGTCCCAAGCCAAAACAAAGCGACAAAAGGATTAAAAGAATTAATTGAAAATCCTTTTAAAAATAAATTTATATAGTTTTTGTTATTTGTGACGGGAATTTTATTTTTTATTTTTAATTTTTTTCTGTTAGCTATATAAATTGTTGATATTCCGAAAGAAATCAGCATTATTCCTCCAAATAAAGCAAACCAAAATTTGAAACCATCCCATTCTATTAAGGAGATAAATGAACCTACTCCTAAAGTGACAAGTATTATAAACAAAAGATCACTTAACCAGGCACCTATTCCTACTGCAAGGGCGGCTCTAAATCCTTTTTCGGAAGCTACTTGTATATATATAAAGAATATAGGTCCTGCCAAAACACTTAATACAAGACCGATTATAGCTCCTTGAATGATTAAAATTGACATTAAAATTATATTTTTTATAGTAGCTATTCAGGTAGAGTGGTTTTGAAAT
>Ga0256833_1000807_pt1 | contig 23923 bp, 23 predicted proteins | sample 356284metaG_FD_190535 | JGI IMG/M metagenome (GOLD analysis project Ga0256833, IMG submission 190535) | Hydrothermal vent microbial communities from Mid Atlantic Ridge, Atlantic Ocean - 356-284 | ecosystem: Environmental > Aquatic > Marine > Hydrothermal vents | place: Atlantic Ocean: Mid... | reverse complement strand
TCCTTATGAGTTTTTCACTTTCTATTAACTGACTGATTCCAAGAGCTGTTTCTAAATCGCTCCAGTTCTCTTTATGCTGCCTTTGAAAAAATCGTATCAGGACGGGAAAAACGTCTTTTTTCTTCTTCATTATTAGTTTTGTATTGCCTAGTCCTGGTATTATTACTGGCTTAATACCTTGTTGACTTACTATTTCTTCTGAAAACTTTGGAAGGTCCCCTTTAAATAAAGGGGTTTGGGGAAGCTTATTTTTGTAAAAGGCTACTCCTCCGTAAATTGATTTTGCACATCCAGAAAAGTTGTTGTTAAAGGTATCTGACTCAAGCCAGGAGGAAGAGGCTAAGTGGTATGGGTCTAAATAGAGGTTTCTATAACTCAGGAAAGAGATGTTTATAACTGATGTTTCAACTCCATTTCCTCCGTTATCTACTATTAAGTTGTCTTTTATAAACGCATTAAGCGAGTTCCTAACGTAGATTCCGTAGTTTCCATTTTGAAGTAATGTGTTTTTTAAAATGGCTTGGTTATCACTTTCAAGGAGACTTATACCCCCTAAATTGTTTCTAAAAATAAGATTTCCTATCATTAAAGCTTTTGAACGTCTATCCATCATTATGCCTGCACCGCTGTTGTTAAAAACTATGTTGTTGAATATCTTTCCCCTTACATATCTTGAAAATACTATTCCGTGAGCCTTTCGGGCACCTTCTATTATGTTAAATCCGATTAATATGTTTTTACTCCAGTCGTGGGGGTCTATATTATATTGATAATTGTCTTTTATGTGGTTTCCAAGTATTACTAGTTCCCTTGCTCTATTGCTATAAATTCCCATATAGTTATCTGTTATCCTGTTCCCTACAAATATTCCCTTTGTCCCTCTTAAATTTGTTAGTAGTGGTTTAAGCTTTAGTCCCTTTATTGAAAAAAGGTTTTTTATAACCGGCCATCCTGTTATGCTTAACCCGAAACTTGCAAAAAGTCCCCTGTACCCTAACCCTTTAATTTTTGACGAGACTATAACTAAACTCCCTCCTTTAACTGCCGTAATGAAGGGACGGGGAGGTTGCTTACCGTATAAGTAGTAATTTTTATACTTTATCTTCCCAATTGGGTAGTACCTTTTTCTCTTATCGTCCCAAGTTTCAATTAAGGAATCTTTTATCCACAGTTCTCCTGCGCACATTATGGGAGCTCCAGGCTCAAAAGCCAGTTTAAGTTTAACTCCCCTGATTACAAGCCCTCCGTTGGGTCCTATAAATAAAGGAGCTTTTAAGACATAACTTCTCCCTTCTTTCTTGATAAGACCTGTCTTTTTAAGCTTCTTGTAAAGGCTTTCTATAGATGCTATTCCTTTAGATACAATTATCATCTTAACATTCTTAAATTTCCACTTAAGGTAGTAGTCCTCGTAAGGGAGAACGTAGAGCCTTTGAACAGGTTCTACCTCCACTTTAAAGTCTTGAGAAGTTCTAGGAGGTATTAAGCTTGCTGGGGAAAATTTCTTCCTAATTTCTTCAAAAGAAGGGATGTCTTCCCGAATTTTCTTAGGCCTTTGGGGAATTATTGTTTCTTTAAGCTCGTTTTTAGGGATTTTTATAAGTTCCCTTTTACCAATTTTAAGGTAAAGATTGTTCTCTTTACCTAAAACCGTTTGAGTTAAAAAGGTTAAGCTTAGAAGCGTTGTTAATATCCTTTTCCCCATTTTTAGTACCTAGCGAAAAGTTTAAATAAGGGTTTAAGGTAGGAAGGTGTTAGGTCAAATATAACGTTTACAGAAGTTCCGAGTAATCTAATATTCCTAAAGTTATTAGGAAGGGAAATCCTTACTCTGTCGTAGTTTGTTGCAAAGGCGTATGCTGGCATCGGTGTTGTTTGATGAAGGGCAGACAGTGAGACTGGGGTTTCTATCTTAATAACTCTTCCTTCAATTACTTTCCCTGAAGGGAAGATTATTATTGCCTCTTCACCTATTCTCAACCTTTCTGTATCTTTGTGTAGTATGTTTGCTGTAATAAAAAGTTTTCCTCCTTTTGGAAGGACCTGAAAGAGAGGGTCTCCTTCCCTTACAAGGTCATATTCCCTTACTAAGGGTTTATATAATTTCCCCTCAACGGGAGACTTTATGATAATTGGGAAACCGTTTATAGCCCTTACTGTTCCGAGAACGGCTCCTTTTTTAATTTCTTGTCCTTTTTCCCATTTGGACTTTGACTGGAAGATTCCACTTGCAGGTGTTCTTATAACCTCAAGTTTTGAGTCAACAAACGCTGAAACGGCCTTTACTTGGAAAATCCTTGTGTAGAGAGCATCAAGAAGGAATAAAGTTAGAGTTACTGCTATTATGAAAAATAGTGAAAAGATAAAGATTCTTCTAACCCATTCTGCAGTTCTATTACTTTCAGGTGGAGATGGCCTGCTTTTTTCTAATGCTTCTCTTAGGTCTTCTCTTTTTATTACGTTTATGAACTCATCAAGGGAAACGATAGAACCTTCCAGATAGGCCTCTATTATATCTTGCATTAAAGAAATCTGCTCAGGGCGAAGTTCTGTGAAACGGCATCCTACCGTTCCGTCCGGGTTCTTCCTTAAGAACTCAAGTTTTATGTCCTTAATTACTGTATCAAAGGTATCAAACGGGACTACTAAGTTCCCGACTCCCCACTTCCTTTCAAGGTACTTTTCTGGAAGGTCTATGATTGCACAACCACCTAACGACCAATCTTTAAGTTTGTATCTTTTACCGTCAATTTCTATATATGCAGGGATTTTAAAGCGAGGGTAATGTCTTGTAGGTTCTGCTTCATACTTTACTTTCTTTACCTCAGGTCCCTTTTCCACTTTTTCCCCCTTTAATTTGGAAGTATTATTTTTGTTAAATTTATTATGTCGTACTTATCAAAGAAACCTATTAGAAAACCAGTTAATATTAGGAAAAGAAGGACTTTAGTGTAGAGCTCCAAGTTAGAAGAAACTTCTACGTATATTCTGTCTAGTTTACTTTCCTTTCCTGCAAGGACTGTCTTCTGCCTTGTCCACTTTTGACGGTAAAGGTGGCTTGATATGTATATCTTAACTAAGGAGCCGTATATCTGGTTAAAGTAAAGAAGCGGAACCCAACTTACGAAGAAATCTTTTCTTTGAAGAGCATAGTATAAGACCATTAAGAACCTAGTAAATAGTACCCACCATATATAGGCTAGAAAGATGTCTCCACCCCATTTAATAGCACCTAAAATAGAACCAACAAGACCGTAAAGACCTGTCCACATAGTTATTCTTTGGTCTCTTATTAAGTACCACATATGAGGTCTTGTAATTTTCATTGGTATTTTCATTGCCCTGTAAGTGGCTCTTAAAGAGTTTCCAAACCACCTTACCATTAACATTGTTGCTCCCTTTATGAAGGAGTCTGAAGGTGGGTATTCATGAGTCCATACCATAACGTTTGGTATGTACAGCATGTCCCATCCGTTTTTCAAAACGTAGAACCAGGTTGACTTGTCGTCCCCTGTTAAAAACCTTAACCATCCTATTCTCCAGTGTTCAAAGAAGTCATACTGGACGGTTTTTATAAATTCAGGGTCTAAAAACAGTTCTCCTCTAAACACAGACATTCTTCCCGTTAAGGTTTGAACTCTCCAGGAAAGGGAGGCTGAGGACATATAAGTATCCCTTTGAGCGAACCTTAAACGGTACCATATTTTGTAAAGTTTATAGGTGAAGTCCTTTTCTTCTAATACGCAGTCTTCGTTTGTTGTAACTGCTCCTAAGTTTTTATAACAGGCAAAGAGAGGAAGGGTGGATTTAATAGAGTTTTCCGTTAGAATTGTGTCTCCATCAACTAAAGCAACTACGGCTTTTTTTAAGTTTCTTGCTTCCTTTGTTAAGACTCTGAAAGCAACTGCTAAACCGTCCCTTTTTCCTGTTCCTGCGAACCTGGTTATTATTAATTTAGCGTTTTCTGGAGGGTTTATTACTTTCCATATGCTTTTTACTAAGTTCTCTTCAGACTTTTCAACTACTGAAGCTATCAGCGTTGCTCTAAATCCGTCCTTTGCACAGTTTACTATCTCTTTTATTGCATTTCTATAAACTTCTGTAGATATGTTTTCCGGGATTCTAAAGGTTGTTACTATAACAAATACCTCTTCTGGTAAGTCCTCTTTCTTTACTTTCCTTGCTCTTTGTTCAATTTTGGGATAGTAATACCTCTTATAAAGAAGAGCTCTTACTGCGTTTATTATAAATAGCGTATATCTCCAAGCAGCTATGACTCCTACTATGAAGATATACTTTTTTTCCTCTGGGTTAAAGTTTATAGGCCATAGCCAAATTGCAAATGCTACCAGAAATACTATGAATAGAAACGTGAATAAGAACTTCTTTGCTATATTCCCCATGTCCCCTCGGTTATGTTCTATTTGCTTTCTTTTATATATACCCTTCTTTTTTCCTTAATTATATTACCATTTATTTTCCTTTGAGGAAATACCATAATTTTAATGCCTGCAAATTTGTTTGCAGTTAAAAAGTTATTAACAACCGTGTTGTTGATTCCGAACTTACTTGTATCTCCTCCGAGTCTTATACCTGCTCCTTCGTTACCGTAAACGATGTTCCCTTCTATGTAAGAGCCGTTCCCCCTGATAGATATACCCCCTACATGGGGTGCTTTTTCCTGGGTGCACAAGTTGTCTTTAATATGGATATTCGTAGTTCCTTCTTTTACGTCAACGCACTCTGCACCGTAGGTTGCGATGAAGTTATTGAAAATGTATATGTTCTTAGTAGTATCGGGCTTACCAGGTGTTTGTTCTGGAGCTGTTCCTACATATATGCCTTCTCCGTTTTGTTTACCCCGGTTGTAGACAAAGTCCCTGATTCCACAGTGGGAAATTGAGTTCCAGCTTATTGTTGAGTTTTCTGTAAACTTTATCCTTAAGCATTCTCCTAAAGCGTTCGTTAAAGTATTCCTAAGAATTTTTATTCCTTTTAAGTGTTTTTTGTAGTTTCCGTGTATGTATATTAACTTGTCGTGGTAAATTCCGTCCGCTATTTTGCCGTCTATTTTCAGGTTTATTATGTGAATGTAGCTCGCTCTTATATCTATGATTCTACCGCCTTTTTTCCAGTTTCCCTTTATTTCTGCTCCAGGCTCTCCTACTATCGTTATAGGTTTCCCCGGGAGCCCCGATTTAGTTATCTTTACGTTTTCGTGGTAAGTTCCTGTCATTAGGACTATTGTATCTCCCGGTTGAGCTCTTTTAAGGGCTTCTTTTATACTCTTTAATGGTTTTTGGGGTGATAACCCTTGGTTTGTGTCCTTGCCGTTGGGAGACACAAATATTACTTTGTTGCTGAAAAACAACCTTTGACTGCACTTTAGAGGACTTTGAGAAGAGGAAGCACAGTTAAAAGAAGAGAGAGATATAGTTGCAGCAACTGCTATCAATTTAAGCTTTTTACCAACAAATTCCATAGTAGTTCTCCTTTTCCCTTATTTCAGGCTCATTATAGAAAACCCCTTGAAGGTCAATTATTGTGTAGTTCCCTTCTTTTAGGACCTTCTTTTCCTTCTGTGAAGGTTTGTAGCTACCTGTAAAGACGAGGTTCTTGTACTTTAAGTATTCTTCAGGTTTGTTGAGAACAGTTTTTACAGGTAGGAAGTTTTCTCCGAAGTAGCTTTCTATGTGGTGAGGTTTTACTATAGGGTCAAATAGCTTAATTTTCTTCCCTTTTTCTATAAGTTTTTTGGCTAAATAGATTGCAGGGCTTTCCCTAACGTCGTCTGTTCCAGGTTTAAAGGAAACTCCTACTATTACAACTTTTCCATCTTTTGCTTTCTCTTCTATTAGTTCTGCACTTTTTTCTATGTGAGCCCAGTTTGAGGGTATTATGTTTTCAATTAAAGGGGAGTTTATTCCTTTTTCTTTTGATATTTGAACTAAGCCTTTTGTGTCTTTCGGAAGACAAGAACCTCCAAAGGCAAATCCCGGTTTTAAGTAGGTATCTGATATATTCAGCTTTCTATCTTTGCAGAATATTTCCATCACTAATCTTCCGTCTGCCCCATACTTTTTAGCTATATAGCCCACTTCGTTTGCAAATGCTACTTTTGTAGCGTGCCAGGAGTTATCTACATACTTAATCATTTCAGATTCGGGTATGGGACATACTATTTTTTCTTCAGGGAGCTCCTTGTAAATCTCAATTAATTTGTCCTTTGCGTATTGGCTTTCCGTTCCTATTACGGTTTTGGGAGGGTTGAAGAAGTCGTATATTGCGCTTCCTTCTCTTAAGAATTCCGGGTTAAAGGCGTAGAAAAAGTCTCTGTTGTATTTTTTCCCTGACTTTTCCTCTATTGTTGGGATAATTAGGTTTTTGGACGTTCCCGGGGGAATTGTGCTTCTATAGACTACTAAGTAAGGAGATTCCTTTTCCTTAAGGGCTTCTCCTATTTGAGAAGCCGATTCCCTTACGTATTTAAGCTCTATTCTCCCGTCTCTTCTCGTTGGAGTTCCTACGCATACAAAGCATAGTTCGCTCTCTTTTATTGCTTCTTTAATGTCTGTTGTAAAAGATAGGTTTCCTTTTACTTCTTCAAAGAGCTCCTTTAGTCCCTTCTCGTATATTGGGAGCTCTCCCTTTTTGAGCTTGTTTATTTTATTCTCGTCAATGTCTACTCCTATTACTCTGTGTCCCATTTTTGCTAAACAGGCAGCACCCACTAATCCCACGTACCCTGTTCCAACTATGCAGATTTCCATACCTCCTCCTACACAAAGGGTAAATTAAGCATAATTTTCACTTTTAACCATAAACTTATAACTTTTATTGTCTTTAAGTGTTATACTATAGTTTAAAAGGAGTTTAAACATGCCTCTAATTTTAAGAGAACCCCTTGAAGGAAAAAAACTTTTAAGGAAGCTTAAGGAGTTTGGTTTAAAAAAAGGAGATGTCAAAGAGGTTTTTGTAGCTAACGGCTCTACTCTTGTTTATCTGAAAGACGATTCTTTAAGTAAACTGTTCCCGGAGTTTGTGCCTTCTCCTGAAGAAGAGAAGGAGATAAAGACCGTTCATCTTTATGTTGAAAAGTTTAAGAGCCTTATAGACCTTGAGCGTATTGCAGAGATAGAGTTTCAGGAAGAGGAGATTAGGAGGCTTTCAGGGAAGGAGAGGGAGCTTTTAGGTAGGGCAATTTTAGACTTAAAGGGAACTAAAGCTGGAACTAAGTTTCACCTTCACTTGGTCCGTTTCTGGAGGGAAAAGCCTATAGACACTGAAATATCAACGGGGGATATAGTCTTAGTCAGTAAAGGAAATCCCTTGAAGAGCGATTTAATCGGAACTGTCGTAAAGATAACCGAAAAAACTATCACAGTTGCCTTTGATAACAGGCCCCCAAAGTGGGTCTATAAGAAAGGGGTTAGGGTAGACCTTTACGTTAATGACATAACTTTTAAGAGGATGGAGGAGAACTTAGAGGAGCTCCGCCACGCTCAAGGCAGGCAGAGGGAGCTAAGGAATAAGATAGTAGGGTTGTGGAAGCCGGAGAAGGTAAAGGAAGGGCTTGATTTTAAAGTTAAGGATGAAAGGCTCAATAACAACCAGCGTAAGGCTGTTTCCCTTGCCCTTGGAGCTCCCGACTTCTTCCTCATTCACGGTCCTCCCGGTACCGGTAAGACGAGCACGATTACAGAGTTGATAGTCCAGCTCGTAGATAGGGGAAACAAGGTTTTAGCTACTGCAGACTCAAACATTGCGGCAGACAACATACTTTTAAACCTTTCTAGATATAAAGAACTGAAGCTTGTTAGGATTGGACACCCGGCTAGGGTTTTAGAGGAACTAGAGAGGTTTTCAATATACGCTCTTTTTGAAGAAAACCAAAGGAGCTTGAAAGTAAAAGAGGGGTGGGAAAAGGTTAAAGAGCTTATAGAGAAGAGGGAAAAGTTTACAAAACCTATTCCCTCTTTAAGGAGGGGAATGAGCGATGAGGAGATAGTTTACTTTGGTAAGAAAGGTAAGAGTTTTAGGGGAATTCCCAAGAAAGTTATGCGTTCAATGGCTCAGTGGATTTTAACCAACTACGAGATAGACGTTAGGATAAAAGCTTTAAGAGAAGAGGAAGAGAGAATATACAGGGAGATAATAGCAGAAGCGGATGTGGTTGTTTCCACTAACTCAATGGTTAAGTCGGAGCTCCTTGATGGTTTTCACTTTGACGTTGCCGTAATTGACGAGGGAAGCCAGCAGGTAGAGCCTTCAACCCTGATTCCTATTATGAAGGCAGATAGGTTTTTCATAGCAGGAGACCACAAACAGCTTCCACCTACGGTTGTAAGCCAGGAAGCAAAAGAGCTTGAAAGGACTCTTTTTGAAAGGCTAATAGAAGGTTATAAAGACCTATCCCTTATGCTTACTGTCCAGTATAGGATGAACGAGAAGATAATGGACTTCCCAAGCAAAGAGTTTTACGAGGGTAAGTTGGTTGCAGCTAAAGAGGTTAAGGAAAGAACTCTTTTAGACTTAGGGGTTAAAGAGCCTGAGAAGTTTAAGGAAGTTCTATTTCCTAAAGTCCCTTTAGCTTTTGTTGATACATCTCTTATTAACGCTTATGAATTTCAGCCCAAAGGTTCTACCTCTTACGAGAACTACGAGGAGGCAAAAATAGCAGTTGAGCTAGTTTACTATCTCCATAAGATGGGACTATCAAAAGGGGATGTAGGAGTTATAACCCCTTACTCTGCTCAAGTAAAGCTCATAAAGGAGCTCCTTTTAGAAAAGGGACTGAAAGTTGAAGTCAACTCTGTTGACGGCTTTCAAGGGCGAGAGAAGGAAGTAATAATAGTTAGCTTTGTTCGCTCAAACGACGAAAGGGAAATAGGTTTCTTAAAGGACTTAAGGCGTCTTAACGTTGCAATAACGAGACCGAAAAGAAAACTAATAGCAATAGGGAATTCAAAGACCCTCTCTTCTCATCCTACATACGCAAGGTTTATAGATTATGTAAGAAAGGAGGGAGTTTTCTACTCATATGAAGCTTAAGCTTCTTCAACGGCGTAGTTTATAAGTTTACCTATACCTTCTATTTCAACTTCTACTTTGTCTTGATGTTTTAAAGGTCCTACTCCCGGAGGGGTTCCCGTAGATATTACATCTCCGGGAAGAAGGGTCATTATCTGAGATATAAAGGATACCAGCTCAAAGGGGGAGAATATCATGTCTTCCGTATTTCCTTCCTGCCTTAGTTGTCCGTTTACCCTCGTAGTTATCTTAAGGCCTATGGGGTCAATGTCAGTTGCTATCCAGGGACCGTAAGGTGCAAAAGTGTCAAAAGACTTAGCCCTAGTGTACTGAATGTCTTTCTGCTGAAGGTCCCTTGCGGTAACGTCGTTAAAGCACGAGTAGCCCAGTATGCACTCTCTTGCCTCTTCAGGGGATACCTTTTTGCACTTCCTGCCGATTACTACTGCAAGCTCCCCCTCGTAGTCAACCCTCTTTGACATTTTAGGTAGGACAATTCTCATTTTGTTGGCTATTACTGAAGTTGAGGGTTTTAGGAATAGTAAAGGCTCTTCTGGTAAAGGTTTTCCCATTTCCTCTGCATGGGCTTTATAGTTTAGGCCTACTGCTACTATCTTCGTAGGCCTTGTTGGGGAAAGGAACTTAAGCTCTTTAAAAGGGACTACTTCGTCTGTGGGTGTTATGCTTTCCATTAGGGCCGAAACTCTATCTTCTTTAATTACTTGAACTTCTTTTCCCCTTATAATTCCAAAAATGGTTTTCTCTCCAAACTTAAATCTCCCTATCTTCACGGCTCCTCCTAAGTTAAAGCGATTCCAAACATTTTGCCGTGGGCTTTTAACCTCTCTCCTTCAGATATTTTAACCTCTACCGGAGATAGGACGGTAAATTCAAGCTCTTCCGAGAAGAGTTCTATTGAGGTAAGCTCTTTGCCTTGAAAAGAGAGCTTTTTAACTGAGGTCACTATTCCTACTATGCTGTAGGCGTTTCCGTTTGAGAGTATGCAGGTATCAAAGAGCTCTTCAGGTTGCTTCCTTACCTCTTTTATTAGCCTTTTGGTCTCTTCTTCACCTATCTCCCTTTCCAGCTTCTCTACGGCCTTTTCGTTGCCTTTCACTGCAAGTTTCAGGAGCTCTTTATTCTCGTCTGCAACTTGGTCAAACTTTACGAGGGGCGGAAGAAGACTTACTTGTTGTGAATAAAGGGTTAGCACTACCTCAAGTTCTCCAGGGAGCTTTTCCGGGAGTTTGCACAGGTTGCAAAGTTCAAAGAAAAAGCTTACTCCTGTAGTTATTTCTACAGCCTCGGTTAAAAGGGTAAACTCTTCAAGGGAGTGTATTTTAAAGTTAAGGTCTTCAAAGGTATATAAGCTCCCGTCCCTATATCCTAAGTAGCACCCAAGCTCTTTTTCCCTCTCTTTTGAGAAGAGGGAGCTCTTTTCCTTTTTAAGGAGGTAAAAATAGACGGAAAAGGGGGAGAGGTCTAAAGAATAGCACAGTAGTTTTTCGTTTGTGTCCAGCAAATCTTCAAAAACAAAGTGCTTAATCTCACTTTCCTCTCCCCTTTCTTTAACTTCCTGACAGATTCGGCCTTCTAAGTCCAGCTCTCGGAAACTCTCTTCCATTTATTCTCCTACTGGTGAATTTCAAGTTGGCTGAAGAAAAAGGGGATTTCGTACTGGGCAGACTCTTGGGAGTCTGACGCATGGACTGCGTTCCTTCCAACATCTGTTCCATACTTCTTCCTTATAGTTCCTTCTGCAGCCTTTGCAGGGTCTGTTGCTCCTATTATCTCTCTAACCCTTGAGATTGCATTTTCTCCCTCAAAAACCATCGGGACACAAGGCCCAGAAGACATAAAGTCTGTTAGTTCGTCGTAGAAAGGCCTTTCTTTGTGGACTATGTAGAACCTTTTTGCTTGCTCCTTTGTCAGGTGAACCATTTTTATAGCCAGTAGCTTAAGTTCGTTTTCTTGAAGTATTCTAATGATGTCCCCTACTGCATTTTTCTTTACAGCGTCTGGCTTGACTATAACCAGAGTTCTTTCAACTGCCATTTTCCTCCTCCAACTGAGTATTTTCAGAGATTATACCTTTTCTAACTTTCTGAAGGTAGTTGTGGGCAAGCCTTGTTGGTTCCGGAAGCCTGTATTTTGTTGTAAGTTTTAAAGTCCACTCTAGTGCCTCTTCGTTTGTTATAAGGTTGCCGGCAGATACGAAGACAGGTTTTACTCCCCTTTTGGTTCTTAAGGTGTATCCTATTACTCTTTTCCCGTCTTTAATCTCTTCATAACACCCTCTCTCCTTACAGGGCTCTTTTGTTTTCCCAAATAGGAGTTTCTTTGCACAGCCTATTGTTGGAGTTTTTAACACTACTCCCAAGTGGGCGGCAATTCCAACTCCCCTTGGGTGGGCTATTCCGTGACCGTCAACGACTATTAAGTCTGGCTTGTTTTTAAGGGAATTGTAAGTTTTAACGAGTAGGGGGAGCTCCCTAAAAGCCAGAAAACCGGGAAAGTAAGGGACTTTTACCTCCATAAAGAGGTGTTTAATCTCTACTATATCAAGTTCAGGGATTTTCAAGACTACAAAGGCTCCTATTCCTACCGTAGGGGTTTTGTAAGGATTTAAAAAGGTTAAATCGCATCCTGCAACGAGTTTAACTTCTTTACTTAAGGGTCTTATTTGCAACTTTTCCCTTATAACTTCTTGAGCCTTTTTTGCTTTTTCAAAGTTAAACCTCAAGTGTCAAGCCTCCCAAGGAGGATAAGCCCTACCGAGGAGAATATGAAAAGGGGGGCAAATGAAGCGTAAAAGGGAGGAAGGACTTCTCCTTTTCCGAGGCTAAGGAAGAAGGAGACAGTTATCCACATTACAACTATCGTAAGGGCGGCAACTATAACTGTATATCCCTTTTTGTTCCTCGGGTTATAAACTCCAAGGGGTATTCCTATCAATGTTGCTATAAAGGGCATTAAAGCAAGTGCCAGCCTTGAAAAGAGTTCAAGCTTTAGTTGATTGCTCTCATAACCTACTTTTTCAAGCTTTTTAATGTCCAAGTAAAGCTCTATTAAACTTTTCTCCTGAGGTGGTTTCCTTGAAAGGAGAATCTCTTTTGGCGAGATACCTAAGTTTACCGTAAGCTCTTTAACAGTTCTGCTCTTTCCCTCGTTTAATTTCCTTACAAATGCACCTTTGAACTCCCACAGAGTTCCTTTAAGGTACTTTGCCTTGAGGGCATCTATCCTCTCTATAGGTTGGAAGTCCTTAACTACGAAAAGGGATACTTTCTCTCCTATTTTCTCTTTTGGTTTGTAAACTGTAAAGTGTATAAACTTTCCTTTTCCCCTTTTTATCCATATTCCAACAAAGGGTTCCTTCTCCTCGTTTTTGCCCGTTAGTTTCTGAACTTCCTTTACTTTCTTGATTCCCAGAGGGACCAGCTCGTTTTCAACGGATAGGGATAGAAGGGAGGTTAGAAGGGAAAAGGCCATTATGGGAATAGAGAAGCGGTAGAGGCTTATCCCAAGGGCCTTTACTACTATAAGTTCGCTTGTAGATGAGAACTTAGATAAGGTGGCCATTGTTGAAATTAAAGTAGCTATAGGAATTACCCTTACTGTGTAAAGGGGGATTCTGCCGAGTATGTAGCTTCCTCCCACCTTTACTCCGAACTTTATAAATAGGTCAATGTTGCTTACCCCATCTATTACTGCAAAAAGGGTGATAAAGGTTATTAAGCTTAAGGTAAAGTAGGTTGCACATTCTTTAAGAACATACTTGTCAAGTATCTTCAACTACCACCTTCCCCTAAGTTCTAACTTTACTTTCTCTTTAATTGCCCACCTGTAAGAGAGTATGCTTAAGGCTCCAAAGATGAGGTCTGGTGAAATCGCTAAAAGAGGAATTCCCAGCTTTAAGGCAAACTTTTTGCTGAAGGTGTAGATAAGGTAGTAGCTGACTATGATTAAGAGCCCTAAGAGTATCCCTGTTCCTAAGGAGTTCCTTGGAAGTGATACTGCTATAGAGAAGGCCAGAGTCCCAACTATTAAGGGAGCTAAGGCGAGGGAGAACCTCTTTAGAACTTCTGTTTCTGCTTCAATTCCTCCCTTTTTAAGGAGCTCTGGTAGAGTTTTATACTTTACAGCTTTGAACTTCTCTTTCTTGTTGAACTTGTAGAGTTCAACAGTGTAGCTTTTAAATTTAAGGTACTTAAAGTTTTGGGGTTTTGTCCAGTCAACTACTTGGGCACTTCCGTTTAATATATCAAGGTAAACTGTGTTGTTATCTGTTCTTAGGTTTCCTTCCTTCCCGAAAAGGGTAATTGTCTTGTTCTTTTTCTCTATTGATACCATAAAGTTTAGGATGTAGCCTTTGGCTGGAAAGACTTTTTGAGCGTAAAAGGTTATGCCTGGAAAGTTTGAGGAAAAACTGTTTGGAGTTATGCTCATTGTTATTTTTTTCCTTAAAAGTTCCTCTATTTCTTTTTTAAACTCAACGTTGCTCTTTGGAGCTACGAACATTAAGAGAAGAGCTGAGGTTAGGGAGAACAGTAATCCCAGATAGATTGTAGGTATTGAGATATCTTTAAGGCTTATACCGCAAGCTTTCATTGCAACTATCTCGTTGTTCTGCTCAAGGTTTATGTAGGCTATAAGAGTTGATATTACAAAGGAGATTGGTATTATGATTCCGAGGAAGGAGGGAATCGTCTTTAACAGGACTGATAGGAAGTCTAAAAAGCCTACGCCTTTTCCTAGTACAGTTTGAGCTATAAAGGAAGCTCTGTCCATAAGGATGATGAAGGCAAAAAGACTAAGGCTAAAGAAAGTAGTTTTAAGGAGCTCCCATCCTACATATCTGTATAAAGTCTTCATTTTTCCTTTTTCACGTATTTATACCAGTCAACTACGATTGCACTTGCTATAAATATTGATGAGTATGTACCTACCGTAATGCCTACGAGGAGGACAAAGGCGAAGTCGTTTATGACGCCTCCTCCAAAGAGGTAAAGGCATAGAACTACGAATAAAGTTGTTAAGGAGGTTATAATAGTCCTTGATAAGGTTTGGTTTATGCTGTCGTTAACTATTTCCTCAAAAGGCTTGCTCCTTAAAAGGGTTTTCATGTTCTCCCTTATCCTGTCGTAGACTACTATGGTGTCGTTTATTGAATAACCAATTACCGTTAAAAGGGCTGCAATTACCGGTAGGCTGAATTCCCTTCCTACGCTCATAAATATCCCAGTTGTAGCTAAAGCGTCGTGTACTAAGGCTAGAACTGCCCCGAATGCAAATATAGGTTCAAACCTCCAAGCAACGTATATTAGAATTCCAATTAGCGCGTAGATTATGGCCATTATTCCCTTTTCTCTAAGCTCTTTTCCTACTGTAGGTCCTATCATCTCTACTTTAAGGACCGTTAGTTTGCCGTCAAACCTCTTTTTAAGAACTTCTTTTATCTCTTTTATGGTTTTGTTAGGGTTTCCCGAGACAGGGGCTTTAACCATGTAGGCGTTTTCTCCTTCAACGTTTTGAACCGATACGCCTGGGAGTTTCCCTTTAAAGAGCTCCCTTATGGTTCCAGTGTTTACCCCCTTTTCGTCTATCCTTACCTGAACCAGAGCTCCACCTGTAAAGTCTATTCCAAACTTTGGACCTTTTATGTAGGCTCCGTAAATCCAGCTTCCTACTATTAAGGTTAAAGAAAACAGGTAGGCAAAGTATCTTTTCCCTATGAAGTCAAACTTCCTTTCCATTGGAGCTCCCTATACCCTAAATAGTGATGGCTTGTACTTAATTAGTAAGTCAAGAAGAACCTTTGTAATGAAGACGGCAGTAAACATGCTGGTCAGTATTCCAAGGGAAAGGGTAACTGCAAATCCCTTTATTGGACCTGTTCCAAACTGAAAGAGGACTGCCGCTGCAATTAAAGTGGTTATGTTTGAGTCAAGTATAGTTCCCCAAGCCCTTGAGAAGCCGGCCTCCACCGCAGGGAAGACATTTCTCCCTTTCCTCAATTCTTCCCTTATCCTTTCAAAAATTATCACATTCGCGTCAACTGCCATACCTATTGTTAGAATAAACCCTGCAATTCCAGGTAAGGTTAGCGTAGCTCCTATTAATGCCATTAAAGACCAAAGGAGGATTACATTCATTAAAAGTGCCATATCGGCAATGAAGCCTGCCGTCTTGTAGTAAATGAGCATGAAAAGTACTACTACTATAAGACCTGCTATTCCTGCTTTAATACCCTTTTCCACAGACTCTTTACCTAAAGTAGGTCCTACCGTAGTTTCCTCAATAATCTTTACAGGTGCAGGGAGGGCTCCCGCCCTTAAAACTATCGCTAAATCCTTTGCCTCTTGGTATGTGAACTGTCCCGAAATCTGCCCCCTTGCTCCTATTTGACTCCTTATTACCGGGGCTGACTGGACTTTGTTGTCAAGGACTATTGCAAGTCTGGTTCCTATGTGATTTGCCGTGTAGTTTTCAAATATCTTTGCTCCTTTAGAGTTAAGGACAAAGCTTACAGCAGGCATTCCATACTCGTCCCTGCTTGGATAGGCGTCCTGAAGGTAAGCTCCCGTTAATATTGGCTCTCTCTTTACTATAAAGAAGTTGTAGCCGACAACCTTTCCTTCTCTGTTCTTAATCTCTTGAATGAGTATCTGCTGCCCTTCTGGGACTTTCCCTCCAAACTTCTTAACCAGCTCTTCGTATGAGTTAACCTTTATCTCTTCTTCTTTATCCCCTTTAACGATAAAGAACTTTGGACCTTTGGGGGAAGGTTTTACTATTACTTCTTCTCCGGGAGGTATGGTTCCTCCAAGTTTCGTTATAAGTTCCTGAGGAGTTCTTGCTACGTCAACTACCTCTTTAAACTCAAGCTCTGCTACCTTTCCTATTACCTTCTTTGCCCTTTCTGGGTTTTTTATTCCGGGAAGCTCAACTATTATCCTGTCCTTTCCGCTCTTTACTATTACGGGCTCTGCAACTCCCAGCTCGTCAACTCTGTTTCTTATTGTTTCTAAAGCCTGTTCTGTAAGCCTTTCTGTTTCCTTTGATATGAAGCTAGGTTTAAGCGACAAAACTATGTCCTTCCCTTTGACAGTAATGTTAAACATCCTTTCATAGTCTCTTTTTATCAAGTTTACGACTTTGTTTACGTCCTCGGGGGAAAGGAGCTCTATCTCTATACTTTCCTTTTCTCTCTTTGCTGTTAGAAACGGTATGTTTTCTCCTCTTAGTTCCTCCTTTATGTTCCTCAAAGCCGATGAAACTTCGTTTTCAAGTGCTTTTTCTGTTTCAACTTGTAAGACTAAGTGGGTCCCTCCTTTAAGGTCAAGTCCAAGGTTTACCGGCTTTGTTAACACTACATAGAGGCTGCCTATTAAAACAGAAACTATAAGCAAGATTTTCCACTTTAAGCCCTTCATTCCTTTCCTCACTGCCTTTCTTGAGCTAAAAATATACTACATATAAACCTTCACGCTGGCGCTTCTTTTTAGTCTGTTTAAAAAGTCGTTAAGGGCTTCCTGAAACTTCTTCATGTAGAGCTCCTGCCTTATCTTTTCCCTGTTGCACTTTCCCTCTTCCTGTGCCTTTACGTAAACTATAAAAAAGCCTTTATCGGTTCTGACTAGCTCGTAGCTTCCAGGCTTTATGCTCCAAACTGCTTGGTCTAAAGGTTTAATTAACATACCTTTTCCAACCTTTCCTATGTGTCCTCCCTCCTTTGCCGTTATCCTGTCTTCTGAGAGCTCCCTTGCAACTTTTTCAAAGGGCACACCCTCTTGCAAAAGTGAGAGGGCCTTTTCCGCTTTTGAGCGGCTCTTCGTAAAGATGTAGTAAACGTCCCGTACTTTCTTCCCTTCTATTTGGCTACACACTCTATCTATTTCACCTTCCGAAACCTCAACTTTTGACTTAACGTCTCTTGCTATAAGTTTGGCTATTAAGAGCTTTTCCCTTAACTTCCTCTTTACATCTTCCAGCGTTAAGCCCTCGTTCTTTAAAGCTTTTTTAAAGTCCTCTTCGTTCTTGAACCCGTTTCTTTTTATAAGGTCTTTAAGGGTTCTTTCAACCTCTTTATCTGAAACCTTTATCCCCTCTTTCTCTGCTTCAGTTATGAGGATTTCCCTTTCAATAAGCCTATCTAAGGCTTCTCTTAGATTACTTACTCTGTTTTCCTTGGCAAACCTTAAGACATCACTGTAGAGGATAGGCTCCCCGTTTACAACAGCCGCTATGTAGTCAATCACCTTTCCAAAGGCTGATAGGGGAATTGTCAGTAAAGCTAAAAGAAGGAGAAACCTCCTCATTTTTCCTCCTCAAACTTAATTCGGTTCTTCTTTTCAAGGTTTTTAATGTAGTTGTTTATTGCTTCCTGAAGAGCTTTCTGCTCTTTCTGCTTCCTTAAAGACTCTATAATGAAAGGTTTAAGCTGGTTAAAGGGGATTGTCTTCCCGTTGGCCGTGAAGCGGGATTTGTTCTCTTCGTAGAACTTCCTTGCCTCTTCTTCTGAAACTTTTACCTTGGGGACTTTAACTTTCCTCTTAAGGAGGTTGTTTATTATTATCTGCCTCTTTGCCATTTCAATCTCTTTTTTAACCTCGGGGAGCTTGTCTATTCCCTCTTTAAGTGCCTCTTGGTATAAGAGCTCCTCCCTTACCATGTTCTCAAGCATCATCTTCTTAAACTGGGGGTTTTTCTTTAAGGTATTAAAGTTGGGAGGTAGAGAGTTTATCCTTTCATTGAGTTCCTTTTCTGTAATTTTTTTACCGTTAACTACCGCTAATACTTTCTCCGCTGCCGGTGATGAGAAAGGAAAGTAAAGGGCTAAAATAGTTCCTAATAGCACTGTCTTTTTCATCCTTCTTCCTCCTAAAGTTTGTCGTTAAACTTATTCTAGAGATTTTGTAATTGCAAAAGTATCTTGTAAGCATATTTTATCCTTCGTCTTACAAAACCTCTTTTGGTGAAGCTATGAAGAGGAAGGTTAACTTATCTGAGATAACCTACAAAGAGCCCATAAAAGTTAAGACTGTTCTTCAACCTTCCCTTTTGGACTTACCTAAGGAGGAGGTAAGTAGCTCTTCTCCTTTTAACTTGGAAGTTGAGATTTCCAAAAAACCGATAGGTTATGAGGTAAAGGGGAAGATTTCTGGAGAGGTTGAGCTAACCTGCAGCCGCTGTTTGAAGAAGTTTAATAAGAGAATAGATAAAGAGTTTAAGTATGAACTTATGCCTACTTCCGAGCTTTCAGGAGGTCAGATAAAGTCAGGAGAGCTTGATATAAAATTCTCTGACGAAACCGTCCTTGACCTTGCAGAGGTCGTTCACGAGCAGGTGGTTTTGGAGCTCCCTGTAAAGCCCCTTTGCAGTAATGAGTGTAAGGAAGTAAAGTATGAAGAAGAGAGTGTAAATGAAACGGATAAAAGGTGGGACAAGTTAAAAGAGCTTCGCGATAAACTTAAAGAGAAGGAGAAGTAGAGATGGCAGTTCCTAAGAGAAAGGTTTCAAGAACCAGGAGAGACAAAAGGAGAACCCACTGGAAGGCACAAAAGCCTGCTATCTCCGTGTGTCCCAACTGCCTACAACCAAAGCTCCCCCACAGGGTCTGCAGACACTGTGGCTACTACAAGGGAGAGACGGTTGTAGAGGTAGAGGAGTAGATGAAAGTAGTTCTTGATGCCATGGGGGGCGACTTTGCCCCTCAGGTTCCCGTTATGGGGGCCGTTCAGGCCGTTAAGGACTTTGACATTAGTGTAGTTCTGGTAGGGGACGAAACTTTAATAAAGAAGGAGCTTGGTAAGTATTCATACCCTAAAGGTAAACTTGAAGTCCTTCACGCTCCCTCTTCTGTAAGGATGGATGAACAGCCTTCTAAAGCCTTAAAGAAAAGGGATTCTTCCATTTACTTAGGTTTGAACCTCTTAAAAGAGGGTAAAGCAGACGCTTTCGTAAGTGCAGGGAATACAGGGGCAGTTATGGCAGTTTCCCTCTTTACCGTGGGGAGGATTAAGGGTGTTGATAGGCCCGCCATAACTGCCGTTTTGCCGAACTTAAAGGGCTATACCTTCCTCCTTGACGTTGGAGCGAACGTTGACTGTAAGCCTTATCACCTTCTCCAGTTTGCGATTATGGGGAGTGCTTATGCCAAGTACGTTCTAAACGAAGAGAACCCAAGAGTTGGCCTTTTAAACGTTGGAGAAGAAGAGGGAAAAGGAAACGAGCTTACAAAAGAGGCTTACAGGCTTTTAAAGTCTGCTAATGGTATAAACTTTATAGGTAATGCAGAGGGAAGGGATATATACTCTGGAGACTTTGACGTTATAGTGTGTGATGGTTTTGTTGGAAATGTGTGTTTGAAGCTAAGCGAGAGCTTGGCTAAGATTTTGGCTAAGATTTTAAAAGAGGAGATAGATAAACACTTTATATCAAAAATCGGAGCTATTACTTTGAAGCCTGCCATAAAAGGTTTTAAAAGGAGGATAGACTACGCAGAGATAGGGGGAGCTCCCCTTTTAGGCCTTAACGCTCCTGTTATAATCTCCCACGGGAGTTCCAACGCAAAGGCTATAAAGAATGCCATAAAAACTGCTGTAAGTTTTGCACAAAGTAAGGTAAATCAGCACATAGAGAGGGAAATAAGCAGGATAAGGGAAGGGTAATGGGCGTTAGGCTTGTCTCAACAGGTTCTTGCTTGCCAGACAAAGTATTGAGCAACTTTGACTTAGAGAAGATGGTTGATACTTCAGACCATTGGATAACTACGAGAACAGGGATAAGAGAGAGGAGAATAAGCCAAGGAGAGACCACCTCCGATATGGCTACTGAAGCCGCCTTTAAGGCTTTGTCCTCTACCTCTCCTGAAGAAGTTGAACTTATAGTAGTTGCCACTGCAACTCCGGATGCCTTCTTCCCGTCAACTGCTTGTAAAGTCCAGTCAAAGCTGGGAAATAAGAGAGCAGTTGCTTTTGATGTTTCCGCTGCCTGCACCGGTTTTATATACGCCCTTTACGTTGCAGACTCTATACTTCGCTCCAAAGACATAAAAAACGCTCTCGTTATAGGTGCAGAACGCTTTTCAAAGATAGTTAACTGGGAGGATAGGAGTACCTGTATTCTCTTTGGAGACGGGGCAGGGGCCGTTTACCTTGAGGCCTCTGAAGATGAGGGTATTTTGGCATTTGACCTTGGAGCTGACGGCTCTTATGGGGAGCTCCTTTCTGTTCCGTCAGTTGGGAGCAATGAAGACTTTCCCTTCTTTGTTAAGATGAAAGGGAACGAGGTCTTTAAGATAGCCGTAAGGACTATGGTTGAGTCTGCAAAAAGGGTTTTGGAAAAGGCTTCCTTAAAGGCAGAAGACATATCCCTTTTAATTCCTCATCAGGCTAACCTTCGTATAATAAATGCTGTTGCTCAAAGACTCAACATACCCCAGGAGAAAGTCTTCGTAAACCTTGATAAATATGGAAATACCAGTGCCGCTTCTATACCCATAGCCTTGGACGAGGCTTTAAGACAAGGGAAGTTAAAAAAAGGAGACCTTGTCCTCCTTGTGGCATTTGGAGGAGGCTTTACTTGGGGGTCTTGCGTTATAAAGGTTTAGTGGAGGGACAATGATAAAAACTAGGCTCTGTGAAATCCTGGGGATTGAGTATCCTATACTTCAGGGAGGTATGGCTTGGATTGCCGACGCTGAGCTTGCGGCGGCTGTCTCAAATGCAGGGGGTCTTGGAATTATTGCCGGCGGGAGTAGGAGCGAGGAGGAGCTCCGCAAAGAGATAAGGAAGTGTAAAGAGCTTACCGATAAGCCCTTTGGCGTTAACGTAATGCTTATGATGCCAAACGCGGAAGGGATAATAAAAGTATGTTTAGAAGAGGAAGTTCCAGTAGTCACGACTGGAGCTGGAAACCCCGGGAAGTACATTCCTGCTTTTAAGGAAAAGGGAATTAAAGTTATACCTGTTGTTGCAAGTGATGCTCTGGCTAAGAGGATGGAAAGGATAGGGGTTGACGCTGTAGTTGCAGAGGGTATGGAAGCTGGAGGGCACATAGGGAAGTTAACTACGATGGTTTTAATACCTTCAATAGTTAGGGCGGTCTCAATACCGGTTATAGCTGCAGGGGGAATTGCCTTAGGTGAGCAGGCTGCTGCAGCCTTTGCCTTGGGAGCGGAAGGAGTTCAAGTTGGAACCAGGTTCCTTGCTGCGAAAGAGTGCAACGTTCACCCTAAGTATAAAGAGAGAGTATTAAAAGCAAGGTTCAACCAAGTTACCGTTACCGGTATAACTACTGGTCATCCGGTTAGACTCCTTGAAAACAAGCTAACTAAGAAGTTTGCCGAGCTTGAGTTCTCGGGAGCTCCTAAAGAAGAGCTTGAGGAGCTTGGAAGGGGTAGGTTAAGGCTTGCTGCCGAAAAGGGAGACGTTGACTGGGGCTCTGTAATGGCAGGTCAAGTTGTTGGATACGTTAACAAGGAAGAGAGTGTAGAGGAGATAGTAAGGGATATAATGGAAGGTGCAGAGAGGACATTAAAGAACCTGTGTGGTAAATTTTCCCCCTTTCAGGAGACAAAATGAAAGTTGTAGAAGGACACTTAAGTGCCCAGAACCTAAAGTTTGCGATAGCAGTTAGCAGGTTTAACAGCTTTATTACTGAAAGGCTTTTAGAAGGAGCTATAGACTGTCTAAAGAGGCACGGCTGTAGGGAAGAGGACATAACCGTTTACAGGGCTCCCGGAGCTTTTGAACTACCCCTTGTTGCAAAGAAACTCTCTCAACTTGACTTTGACGCCGTTATAGTCCTCGGTGCCGTTATTAGGGGTGAGACTCCCCACTTTGACTACGTTGCAGCCGAAGTAAGCAAGGGAGTTGCAACCGTTTCTTTAGAGTCAGGAAAGCCAGTAATATTTGGAGTTTTAACTACCGATACTGTTGAGCAGGCAATAGACAGGGCCGGAGCAAAGGCTGGGAATAAAGGATGGGAAGCTGCCCTTGCCGCAATAGAGATGGCTAATCTACTTCGCCTTCTGGAGAAGAAATGACCAACAAGGAGAAAAGGAGAGCCCGACACCACGCCTATTTAATGGCCTATCAGTGGGACTTAGGCTCTTTAGAACCTAAAGAGGTCATCTTAAACTACTGGGAAGAGGTGGAAGAGCCATCACAAGAGGTTAAAGAAGTTGCAGAGAGGCTCTTTAAAAGAACAGTTGAAAATAGGGAGAGCGTTGACGGCCTAATATCAAAGTACTTAAAGAGAGGTTGGACTGTAAGTAGATTACTTCCCGTTGACCGTTCAATCTTAAGAGTTGCCACCTATGAGCTTTTAAACGAGGAGCTCTCTCCTCCTGAAGCGGTAATTAACGATGCCGTTGAATTTGCCAAGCTTTACGGAGAAGACCCTAAGTCTCCTGCATTTATTAATGCCCTTTTAGACAGAATAAAGGGAAATGAGAGGAACTAAAGTAGGCCTTCTTGCAGGGAAGGGGGAGCTCCCTTTAGAGTTCCTAAAGTCTGCCTTTAAGAGGAAAGTTCAAGTTATAACCTTTGCCCTTGAAGGTATAACCTCTAAGGAAGTAGAAGGGTTATCTTTTAAAACCTTTTGGATAAAACCCTTTAAACTGGGGACTTTCTTTAAAAAGCTAAAGGAAAGTAAAGTAAGGGAGCTCTATTTTTTAGGGAAAATTGAACACTCTAACGCTCTTTCCCTTAAGATGCTTGACCTCAAGGCTACCTCTTTCCTCCTTAAACTCCCCGACAGGAAACCAGAGACCATAATTAAGGGAATAATTAAAGAAGTAGAATCCATGGGAATAAGAGCTCCCTCTCCTACACCTTACCTTTCACACCTACTATTGCCCAAAGGCACTTTTCTTGGGAGTAAAGTTTCAAGGGAGTTCTTAAAAGACGCTAACCTAGGTATTAGTGTGGCAAAGAGCGTAGCTTCCCTTGATGTTGGACAGACGGTAGTTGTAAAAAGCGGAGCCGTTATTGCTGTTGAGGCCATAGAGGGAACAGATGAGTGTATAAAAAGGGGAGCAAGGCTTGCAGGTAAAGGCTTTATAGTTTGCAAGGCCGGAAGGGAAAAGCAAGACATGAGGATAGATGTCCCTACGGTAGGTTTAAATACAGTTGAGCTTATATACTCCTTGGGAGGTAGAGCTCTCGTAGTGGAGGCAGGGAAAACCTTTGTCTTAAACAAAGAGAAAATAGAGAGCTTCTGCAGAGAAAGGGGTTTTACCCTTTTAGCACTATAGAAGGCTGATTAAAATCTCTCTTATCTCCCTCTCTGTTGGTATTCTGGGAAGGTTTCCAAAGAGGAACTTCTTCTCCATACACTTTTCTATGAAAAAGGGTACGTCGCTCCTTTCTACTCCTATTGACTTAAGGTTTTTGGGAATTCCTAAGAAAGTTAAGAACTCGTCAATGGCCTCTATTACATCCTTGTAGTTTCCCTCCAGTCCAATACTCTTTCCTATCTCCTTTAGCTCCTCCTCTGCACTTAAACCGTAAAACTTTAAAACTGGAACTAGGAAGATACCGTTGGCAAGGCCGTGGGGAACCTTCCTTAAAACTCCTAGAATGTGGGCTAGCGTGTGAACCAGCCCTGCTCCTGCAAGGCTTATCGCCATTCCTCCTAGTAAACTTCCCATTGAAACTGAGCTTTTTGCACTTAAGTTTGATGGGTTCCCTGCAGACTTTGGGAGGTTCTTAAATATCAACTCTATACCCTTTAAAGAGAAGAACTTACTTATGGTTTTAGCCCTTCTTGAGAGGAAAGACTCTATACAGTGGGTTAAGGCATCAACTCCCGAGTTGACGGTTATTTCCCTCGGCATTGAGAGGGTTAAGTAAGGGTCAACTACTGCAAGCTTTGGAAAGAGGAA
>Ga0256833_1000806_pt1 | contig 23944 bp, 22 predicted proteins | sample 356284metaG_FD_190535 | JGI IMG/M metagenome (GOLD analysis project Ga0256833, IMG submission 190535) | Hydrothermal vent microbial communities from Mid Atlantic Ridge, Atlantic Ocean - 356-284 | ecosystem: Environmental > Aquatic > Marine > Hydrothermal vents | place: Atlantic Ocean: Mid... | reverse complement strand
AACAGGTTTTCCCAGTGGTCTTATTTTTAGCCGTCCGGCAAAATAATCTGCAATGCGATTTTGGGCAACAGCAACATATTTTTCTTCCTTCTCACTACCCATTGCCCGACGCCCGCGTTTAATTGCCGCAATGATTGTGGACCCGACGCCTGCATAGGGGTCTAGCACCCAATCGTTTTCGTTTGTCATCGCTAAAACACAACGTTCCACCAATTCGATGGGAAATTGAGCAGGGTGTCCGGTTTTCTCTGGATGATTGGATTTCACATTAGGAATATCCCATAAGCCGGTTTCCCACTCTTTTTGCATCAGTAACCAGATATCCGATGGATTTTTTCCTTTGGGATTACCTGAAAGCTGTCCTTTTTTAGCGCCTTTGTAATGTCTTTTTCCGGGATATTTTGAAGGAACTCGAACATCATCCAGATTAAAAGTGTAATCATTACTTTTTGTGAACCAAAGAAGCGTTTCATAACGACCAGAAAAACGTTTCCTAGCATGAAGACCATGCCCAAAGTGCCATACGATACGATTACGCAGTTTCATCCCCAAAGATTTGAAAATGGGATAGAAAAAAATATCAAGTGGGAAAATTTCACTCTTTTCCACATAATTCCCAACCTGCCAGCAAATGCTTCCCTGAGGATGTAGAACTCGATAAAGGTCTGTTATCACATTTTCCTGTTGAGCAAGGTAACGATCGATGCTGACGCGCGTCTCATATTCCTTGCCGATATTGTAAGGAGGCGATGTGATTATAAGTTTAACGGTTCCATCAGGTATTGTCGATAAGAAATTTCGGACATCACCATGGTACAAAACGATTCTCGAATCAGCACGATACTCGCTCTCAATATCAAATTGTTCTGTGAGGGTTCTGATTTCCATGACTCCATGCCGATTGAGCGTTAGATTATGGATAACTATTTCTATTTATGATAGCAGATTTCTGCACAGGATACCATGATAACAATTGATGTTTCTGAAGCCAAAGTCGGATCGCATGAAAAAAGCATTATCTCATGCAAAGCATGCCCTGAGCGAAGCCGAAGGGTCGCCAAGGCGCAAAGGAAAAGACCAAGGTTCCGCCAAGAAAAATCGGCTGAAACCTCACCATTTTGGCTGTTTTCTCTGGCAGCACTGCTGATTCTGACCTTTTTCAGGGGGCAAAATCCACTTCTCACGACGGATGCGTTTCAATTTTTGGGCGCACTATCCGATGACGCACCGACCGGCCTGAGTCGGCGCGAAAAGCGTAAACGCGTCCCAAATTTTGAAACGCCCCCTTTTTTACCAACGTTCTCTGCACCAGGCAAGGCAATCACCAGCCGTTCCGACAAGGAAAGGCAATTTGTCTAATCCTGGATTACCCACCAGATGCTCTCTATCAAAAGAGACGAGATAATCGACATCCAGCATCAGCGCTTCGGCCACGACCTGCGCATCGGGCGCATAATCAATTACAGAAAGCGCCTCGCTCAGAGCATCATCATCCGCCTCTGGGCCAATTTGAATGTTCGCCCCATCCAGCAATATGGCAAAATAGGCCAAGCTTTTCGGCGATTTGCGCCTGATCACATTTTCTGACTCCTTAAGCACCCAGGGCCCGATCCACAGCGACAAAGCGCCAGCCTCCCCAAGTTTCAAAATCAGTCGGGCGCCACCCGTATCGGAATAAACAGCGGCAAACAGCGCACTGGTATCCAGAAAAACACGCCGTTTAGCTGGCACGTTGCGCTCGCTCCTCGCGCAAGGCCCGCAACATCGACTCCAATGATTCTCCGTCCGACTCCCATTGCGCAGCGATCTTATCGGCAATGGCATCGATCTCAGAGCGCTGGGGGCTCAAAACAAAAACGCCGCCCAGATCGATAAGGGAAAAAGTATCGCCGGGATGCAGGTTGTAAGATTCTCGTAAAGGTTTGGGTAAAGTGATGATGCCTCTCTTGGACATCTGTATTGTGATATCTTTCATTGCACGCCTCGCAGGATTTCTGATTGACTGATTTTCAGTATAACAAAAAAAGCTGTGGCCGTCAATGTAGGAGGTAATAGATGACTGCGTTTCAAATTGGAGCAAAGTCCACATGCTCCAAGATTTGGGTGTGTTCGAAATGAGTTGGAGGCGTTCATGCGCTATCGCCCGGCGCCCAGGGATCGGGCTCAAAGCTAAAAACCGACTGAAGCCGATTATCTCATGCGACAGCGCCTGTTTTCCGTCATTTTCATCGCACATCGCATATCAAAAGGTTCCTGTCGGCCAAGGCGCTTGCGCGTCTTTCAGCTATGAGCCTGGGCCTGTCAGCCCCAGGCGATGGCGGCGGACGCCAGGCAATCCACTTCCGCATCTTCTCCTCCGCCCGTTGCGGAGCAGGGAAGGAATGAATGGAGGGGGCTCCTCCAACTGAAAATGGACACATCCAAATTGTTTATAAACAGAAATCATGTTAGACTAGTGTTAGACCAGTCTAACTAAAGGAGACAATCCATGACAACCATAGGCGCTTATAAAGCCAAAACCCACTTCTCACAGCTTATTGAACGCGTGTCAAAGGGTGAACGAATCATCATTACCCGTCACAACGTCCCCATCGCCATGATGCAACCCGTGGCTCCTAAATATGCCGCTTCCCCCGAGGAAGTCATTGCTCAGATCAAGGACTTCCGTCAGAAATATCGGTTGGGCGGTCTTTCTGTTCAGGAGATGAAAGAGGAGGGGCGGGCGTAATGAACGATGCAGATTTCGTACTCGACGCCTCGGTTGTGATGGCATGGTGTTTTGAAGATGAGTCCAGTTTTTACGCTGACGCAGTGCTGGAAAGTTTGTCTAACCATACAGCAATCGTTCCCGCTGTATGGCCTCTTGAAATCAGTAACGTCTTGATCGTGGCGGAACGTCGCGGGCGCATAGACAAGGCTGGAAGCGCCCGGTTCATCAACCTCATCGCACAACTCCCCATCACCGTCGAGCAGGAACTTTGGCAACGAGTCTTTGCTGAGATTATGGCTTTAGCCCGCGAATACATCCTTTCATCTTACGACGCGTCCTATCTCGATCTTGCCATGCGTCTCGGTCTGCCGCTGGCTACGCAGGATGTGCGATTGCGGAACGCTGCACAATCAGCGGGTGTTTTGTTGTATTTGGATGAGTAAAAACTGACAATCCCCCCGTATTTGTGGCAGGCGCGTCATCGTCCCTGACGTTCAGACGCTATAGCGGTGGGGTGACTGTCAGCGCGTTACTACTTTGGCAGGCAATACACCGCGTTTTTGTGGAAAGAAATGCTGATCGCTTTGCCTTCGGGATACACCTCGGCCCGCACCACGTCCGATTCGGTGGCGATGAGCAATTGTCCGCCGACTTCCAGATCATATTCGATGAGCTCGCCCAGATAGGTGGAGCGGCGCACGATGGCGGGGAAACCCTCTGCGCCCGCATCCAGGCGGATGGCCTCGGGCCGCACCACCAGCCGCACCGGCTCGCCCGGGCGCCGCGGGGCATCGGGCTGGGGGATGTCCATGACGCCGCCCAGGGCCCGCACCACCAGCCGATCTCCTTCCACGCGCACCACCTCGCCATCCACGAAATTGGCCCGACCGATGAAGTTGGCCACGAATTCGTTGGCCGGATGCCGGTACACCTCCCAGGGCCGGCCCACCTGCTCGATGCGTCCCTCGTTCATCACCACGATTTTGTCGGAGAGCGCCATGGCCTCCACCTGATCGTGGGTGACATAGACGCTGGTGATGCCCAACTGCGACTGGATGCGGCGCAGCTCCACCCGCATCTGCTCCCGCAGCTTGGCGTCCAGGTTGGAGAGGGGTTCGTCCAGCAGCAAAACCTTCGGTTCCATGACCAACGCCCGGGCCAGCGCTACGCGCTGCTGCTGCCCGCCCGAAAGCTGATTGGGCGCGCGGTTTTCCAGCCCGGTCAATTCAGTCAGCTCCAGCACCTGGGCCACTCGTCGCCTGATGTCCTCTTTGGACATCTTTTTGATCTTCAGCCCGTAGGCGATGTTCTCGAATACGCTGAGGTGAGGAAAGATGGCGTAGGATTGGAAGACCATGGACATCTGCCGCTTGTCAGGGGGCAGCGGGGCCACGTCCTTGCCGTCCAGGATGATGTGGCCGCTGGTGGGGAATTCGAAGCCGGCGATGAGGCGCAAGGTGGTGGTTTTGCCGCAGCCGCTGGGCCCCAGCAGGGTCACAAATTCGCCCTGTTCGATGTCCAGCGAGACGTTATCCACGGCCAGCACTTCACCGCTGCCGCCGCGGGCCTGAAATTTCTTGACAAGATTTTGCAGAGAAAGGTATGCCATAAGATGTGAATAATTGATGATTAATGATTAAAGAAGAAACGTCAGCAACTGATACTGCTTTGAAAATAGACGGAAGACCGGAGACGGGAGACCGAAAAACCGGAGTTCCCGTCCTCCGTCCACGGTCACCGGTCATTTTCATCGGTATCGGAGGGTAGCCGCCTGCTCACTGAACACTGTTCACTGGAAACTGACTTCATCCTCCGCCCATGGTGATGTCCACCTGATCGGTTTTGTAGGCCCGGCCCATGAAGAAGTAGAACAGGCCGATGGCCGCCAACACGATGAGGATGACGATCATGGAGTAAGCGGTGGCGATGTTGAGCCCGCCCTGCTCCACCTCGCTGAGGATGAGCACGGTCAGAATCTTCCATTTGGGCGTGGTCAGGAAGATGATGGCGCTGAGGGAGGTCATGTGGCGGGCGAAGGCGAAGATCAGACCCGCCAGAAAGGCCGGGGCGATGAGGGGCAGGGTGACGCGGCGGAAGGTGACCTGGGCGTCCGCACCTAATGAGGTCGAGGCTTCTTCGATGGCGGGATCGATTTGCTGTAATGACGCCACGCCCGCTCGCAGCGAGGCGGGCAGGCTGCGCACCGAGTAAGCGGCGATGATGATGTAGGAGCTGCCCACCAGGGCCAGGGGCTTGCCAGTGAAGATCAACATGGTGGCCGCCCCCAGCAGCATCATGGTAAAGGCCAGCCGCCATCGGCCCGCTTTCAATCGACTCATGGCGTAGCCGCCGATGGCCAGCAGCAAAAAGCCGTGCGCGGGCAGGGGAACTTGCGTGAACACATCGATCCATTCGGACATGCTGGTGACGATTTTGGCCCAGTTGCCGCCCAGCGACCGCCCCCATTCGGCCACCCATTGCGTGGGATAGGGCCCGACGATAAACAGGATCAGTCCCACTACCGGAATCATCATCAGCCAGAGGAGTGTGCGGCGATGGCTGGGCTGCGCGCCCATCCAGGCGATGAGCGCCAACGCCAGCGCCAGAATCAGGCCGATCATGGCCAGATACCAGGCGCCCCAGGCGGCAAAGGTCCAGGCCAGCGCCAGCCCGGCGACGATCCCGATGGAGGAAACAATCAGCTTTTGTTTGCGGCTGGCTTCGACGGCGTTGAGGAGATAAAGGAGGAATGCCAGGAAGACAAGCATCACCGCGGGCCAGGGCGCATCGATGAAGGCGATGATGAAGCCAATGCCCAGGATGGTGCCGGGCACAGCCGCGCCCAGGTTGGAGACGAAATCCAGGGCTTCTTTGCCCGAAAAGCGCTTGCGCACCACCAGAAAGGCGATGACCATGCCCAAAACGCCAGCGATGGGCGTCGCCACCGCCGACAGGAAGGTCGTATCCAGAATGGCCTCGATGCCGCGATGGAAGGCGATGAGATAGTTGTCCAGGGTGAAGGAGAAATCAATCCCCCACAGCTTGGTGAACGACCCCACAGCGATGGAAAGATAAAGCGCAATCACCAGCAACAGGGTGAGTGAGGTGATGATAGTGAATGGCCAGCGGATGTACCATTCCTTGATGCTCAACTGCCCGCCCGTGGGTTTGCCTGTCACCGACACATAGGATCGTTTGTTGACCCAATAGCGCTGCACCAGGAAGACGGTGAGGGTGGGAACCAGCAGCACCAGCGACAGGGCAGCGGCTTTTTGCTGATTGTATTCGCCATTGACCGCCAGATAGATCTCGGTGGAAAGCACGTTGCGCTGGCCCGTCAGCAACAGGGGATTGCCCAAATCGGCCAGCGATTCGACGAAGAGCAGCAAAAAGGCCCCGGCGAAGCCGGGCAGCAACAGGGGCAGGGTGACGGTGCGCAGAATGTGCAGCTTGCTGGCCCCCAGGCTCTGGGCCGCCTCCTCCATGGCCGGATCCAAGCGCTCCAGCATGGCGCGGATGATGAGGTAGGCCACGGGGAAGAAGGTGATGATCTGCACGAAGACCAGCCCGTCCAGCCCGTAAATGTCGTTCATCCCATAGGTGAAGTCAATGCCCAGCCATTTGTGCGTCACCAGGCCCGAACGCCCGAATAACAGGATGACGGCGATGGCGATGGCGAAGGGCGGGGAGATGGTGGGCACCAGCGAGAGGGCGTGGGAGACGCGCTTGAAGGGGAAATTGCAGCGCACAAAGGTGAAGGCGATGATAAATCCCAACAGTGTGCCGCCGGCGGCGGTGGCCAGCCCCATGATCATGGTGTCGCGTAGGGTGGTCCAACTGTGGCGGGCAAAATAGGGATCGAAATAGCGGCCAAAATACTCCAGCGAAAAAGCCCCGGTCTGATAATCGAAAAAGCCGTCCCAGGCCACCCGCAACAGGGGCCACACCACAAAGAAAAATACAAAAGCGCTGCTGGCCAGCAATCCGGTCATCATCACCGGATCGCGGGCGATTTGTTGATATTCCCGCAATCGCCGCACCAGCGTGTTGGTTCGTCCTGCATTCATAGGCAACGCTTTCCGCAATGTGAATGAAAGGGCGACGGGCATGGTTAGCCCGCCGCCCTGATCGTAACTGCTACTTCTTCAGGTTCTCGGCGCCTGCGATTTCGTTGGTGAAGCGATCCACGAATTCTTTCTTGTGCTGGCCGCACCACTCAAAGTCATAGTCGATGAGCTTGACTTTCAGCAACTCGGGCTTGGAGGCCTTGGCTCCTTCTACGGTCGGGGCCTGATAAGCGCCGTACTTGGGACCCAGCTCCTGGGTCTCGGGCTGAAGCGCCCAATCGTACCACAGCTTGGCGTTCTCAAGGTTTTTGGCACCCTTGATGATGCCCATGCCGCCGATCTCGTAACCGGTTCCCTCTTCGGGGAAGGAGAGAATCAGAGGCATGCCATCTTCGATCTGTTTGACGATATCATGGGAGAAGACAATGCCCACCGCGGCCTCGCCTGCGCCCACGAACCGGGCGGGCGCCGAACCGCTCTTGGTGAACTGGTTGACCTGTCCGGCGTATTCTTTCAGGAATTTCCAACCATCCTCCTCACCCTTGATCTGCAAAAGTGTGCAGAGGGCGGTGTAGGAGGTGCCGGAGCTGGAGGGGTGAGCCACCATCAGTTGGCCTTTCAGTTTGGGATCCAGCAGATCATCCCATGACTTGGGCACCCAGCCGCCGTTGGCTTCCGACCAGTCTTTGTTGGTGGCGAAGCCCAAAGAGCCAACATAGACGCCCACCCAATAGCCGTCCGGGTCCAGCATCAGCTTCTTGTTGATGATCTTGTCCTGTGCGGGCGTTTTATATTGCTCAAGCAGTCCCTCTTGCTTGGCGGCAATCTGGCCGTCTACAGGCCCGCCCCACCAGATGTCGAACTGAGGATTGTCTTTCTCGTTGCGCAACCGGGTCAGGCTCTCGCCGCTGGACATGCGCACGAAGTTCACGGTGATGTTGGGATACTTCTTCTCAAATTCCGCTTTCATCCCCTCACACCACTCGACCTGTGGCGTACAAAGCAGATTGAGTTCACCGCTGGCTTCTTTCTTGGCTCCGCCGGGAGGGGCGCAAGCAGCCGCCAGAATGCCGAAGAGCAGCAGTCCCAGAGCGATCCAGAAGATTCGCCGTCGTAACATGTTCCTAACCTCCTATAATCAGGAATGAAAAGAGTGGAGAAAATGATATTCCCGAGACGGTAACGTCCCGGGACGTTTTTCATTGCGGAGATTATAATGCAGGATGGGATTGTAAGCAATTACCCTGTCGGGAGAGACGAGCTTCAAGGTCTGCGAGACCTTGAAGCTCTGGCGCGTCACGCCCAATCTTCTTCAATGAGTTCGCCGATATCGATGGGGTTCGCGGCGGCAAAGGCTTCCGCGCTGGCAAAACCGCCCGTCCAGAAACGCAATTCATCCCGTTGCAGCAGGGTGGGCGCATCGGTTTGCAAGGCGTGCCAGGATGACCAGGGCCAGTCCCCCAGCGTTTCGACAAAGCCGTGTTGAATCGGATTTTGGTGGATGTAGGCGATGAGATTGAGCAGATAGGGCAATGCTATCACCTCCTTGCGCCGGAATCGTCCTTCGAAGAGGCTGCCGCTGCGATGATAGGCGCGATTAAAGGCCCGGGTGTAGCTGTTGAAGAGCCTGCCGAATTGCCAGGAGGGGTCCAGGGCCTCGAAGACTTCCGAGGTCTGCGAGACCTCGGAAGTCTGGTGCGCCAGCCGCCACGCGTGTTGTTCTTCGGCGGTTTTTATGCGCACTGCCACATGAAAATGATTGGGCATCAGGCAGTAGGCGTAGGTGAAAGCGATTGGCTCAATGTATTTGGCGTAGCGTTTGAGAAAATAGCGATAATTCCGATCTTCGCGGAAAATAACTTCGCGATTATTGCCGCGATGGTAGATGTGGTAGTAATGGCCGGGGATTAAGGGAATGCTGGTGGGCATGGTCGTCTCCCGTAGTGCGAAGACATTCAAGGTCTCGCAGACCTTGAATGTCTGGCTAGAACAAACTCAACTGTTCCGGCCCGTCCTTTTTGCGCCTTTTCTTCTTGCGGGCCTGCATCTGCTTCACCTCCAGCAGCGCGGTTTCGATGTCATCCACGAAGTGAGAGCGGGAGTTATGGATTTCTTTGCCGAAGAGGAAGCGCTTGCGGGCGTGGGTGAGGACGAGCTGGTTCCGCGCGCGCGTCATGCCCACGTAGAACAGCCGCCGCTCCTCCTCCACATTCACTTTCTCGCCCGGACGGAAGTAAGGCAGCAGGCTCTCCTCGCAACCGATGATGAACACCACGGGGAACTCCAGCCCCTTGGCTGCATGCAGGGTCATCAGGGCCACGCGGTCGGCCCGGGGATCGTAGATGTCGGTCTCGGTTTGCAGAGCCATGTGTGCGAGGAAGCCGGGCAGGTCGTCGGCGAAAGGCTCGGCCATGGCAGCCAACTTCTCCACATCATCCTCGCCATCCTCGGGCAGGGGCAGCAGGCCCGCCATGCGCTCGATGAGCTGAGGCAGTGACAGCGCCGAGGCCCAGGCCCAGGCCGCCAGGTCCTCCCAGCCCTCGGGCAAGGGATCGGGCAGCGCGGCCCGGTGCACGCGGCTGCCGGGATTGTGCAGCAGATTCAGGCCCGCCAGCAGCAGGCGCACCGCAGGCCGGGCGCTGAAGGGCTTCCGCCCCACCGTCTGGAAGGGAATGCCCGAGCGCTGGAAGGCCTCGATCAGGGGAGCGCTCAGCGCGTTCAGGCGATAGAGCACCGCAAAATCCCCGAAGGAATAGCCCGACTCCCGGCTCTCATCCTCCACCCGGCCCGAATCGATGGAAAAAAGACTGGTGCCGCCGATGGTGGATTCGATCTGATGCACCACATACTCGGCCTCGGCCTTGTCGGTGGGGGCCTGGTAGATGGTCAGCTTCACGTCATCCGCGAAATTGGCGATGAGCTCGATGGCCTCCCGGTCGGGGTTTTGGGCGATGACCTGTTGGGCGGCGTCGAGGATGGCCGCGGCGGAGCGATAATTTTGCTGCAAAACGATCTTGCGGGCGTCGGGGAAATCTTCCTGAAAGCGGAGGAAGAAACGGTAATCTGCGCCGCGAAAGCCGTAGATGGCCTGGTCGGGGTCGCCGATCACGCAGAGATTGGCCCCGCCCGCGGTCAACAGCCGCAGCAGCCGATATTGGCCCAGGTTCAGGTCCTGATACTCATCCACCGAGATCCAGCGATAGCGGGCCTGCAACGCGCGTAGCGCGGCAGGGTTTTCTTGCAGCAACCGCACCGGGCGCAAGATGAGATCGTCGAAATCAAGAACGTTATCTCGGGCCAGTGCATCCTCATAGGCCCGGTAGCGGATGGGAAAATCGGGATCGTCAGGATAGAGCTCGGCCAGACCAGGGGCGTCCGGGCCCAGCAGATGCTGCTTGGCGGTGGAAATCTGCTGCAAAAAATGGCGACGGGCCTTGCCATTGGGGCCCAAAAATAGCCCCTTCACCAGTTGCTCCCGCTGCGTCTCATCCAAAATGCTGAAATCACTCCCCAGGTGATCCCGCAAAATCTGGGCGCCAAAGGCGTGGAAGGTGCTAATGGTGATGTGGGCTGCGGTGGCTTCTCCCACCAGCGCTTGCAATCGTTCCCGCATCTCCTGCGCGGCTTTGTTGGTGAAGGTGATGGCCAGCACGCTGGCGGGATCGACGCCCTGGGTCTGGATGAGGTAGGCAATGCGGGTGGTGAGGGTGCGGGTTTTGCCGGCGCCGGGCCCGGCCACGATGATCAGCGGGCGGTCGCTGGTGAGGACGGCTTCTCGCTGGGCGGGGTTGAGAGAGGAGATCAAGGATTGATGATTAATGATTGAAGGTTGTGGAGCAGGTTCGCGCAGGATGACGGGTGGCGGGGAGGGCGGCGCTGTTTCCGGGGCGCTGAAGAGAGCCGGAGGCGGGCCGGGATTAGGATCAGTATCAGGATTGGGGGCGTCGAAAAGGGCCTGCTGGGGCGATGTGGCCTCCGCCACCGGAAAGACGCGGATGACGCCGAATTCGCCGTCGTAGCCGGGCCGGGCGATGACCTCGCCCCGCCGCATTCTGTCGATGCCCTCCGCCAGCTTGGGCCCGCCCACCGCCGCAATCGCTTCCAGCGGCAGGTCGAAAAGGATTTCCAGCTCCGGGCCCAGGCGGCCCAGGATGCGGTCGTATTCTCGCTGCACTCGCTTGCTCTTGGGGCCCACGCCCTGGATTTCTGAGATGATCTCGGGCAGGGGGATGAGGCTGTGGAAGGGCGCGGCGTTGGGTTTGGGCTCGTCCTCGGGACGATCGGCCAGACTCTCCACCCGGTGCATCACCCCCACTGTCACCGGTTTGCCGCACACCGGGCAGACGCCCTGGTGGGCCAGGGTGGTCTTGGGATCCCACACGATGCCGCATTTGCGATGCCCGTCGTAGTGGTATTTGCCCTCTTCCGGGAAGAACTCCAGCGTACCCAGGTAGCGGGCGGGATCGTTGGCCCGCAGCGCATCGAAGAGGGCGTCGTAGCCCAAGTCGATATCGAAGATGGTGGCCTCTCGGGCCAGTTTGGCGGGCGAGTGCGCGTCGGAGCTGGAAGTGAGCGCGTAGCGATCCAGATTGGTGACGCGCCAGTTCATGGGCGGGTCGGAGGAAAGGCCCGTTTCCAGGGCGAAGATGTGTGGCGTCAGGTCGCCAAAGCATTCTTCCACCGAATCGAAGCCCGATTTGGAGCCCAGCATAGCGAACCAGGGCGTCCAGATGTGGGCGGGGATGAGATGGTTGCGCTCATCGATCTCCAGAATCAGCTCCAGCAGATCGCGAGAATCCAGCCCCAGGATGGGACGCCCGTCGGAGCGGATGTTGCCGATCTTCTCCAGCTCGGTCTGAATGACCTCCACCGTTTCGAAATCGGGGGCGAAGATGACGTTGTGCACCTTGCGCACCTTGCCGCCCCGTTTGTAGATGCTGCTGATCTCCCCGGCCAGCAGAAAGCGCACGGTCTTGCCCTGGCAGGCCGCGGGCGTCTGCTCATCCACGGCCCGTTCCACCTCCGGCTTCAGGCGATACAGCCCTTCCTCCGCCGGTTCCAGGCTCTCGCGCATCTCGGCCAGCCAGCCGGGATGCGAAATATCGCCCGTGCCCACGATGTGCACGCCCTTGCGTCGGGCCCAGATGGCCAGGTTGGGGATGTCCAGCTTCTTGCTGGTGGCGCGGGAATAGTGGGAGTGGATATGCAGGTCAGCGATGAGGCGCATGGGAAGACAAGATATGTGAGCGGTTGGCGTCAGGAACGAAATGTTATGAGACTGAGTTTATCACGGGGCGCAATTTTTTGTAAAAGAACTTGACAAATCCGACTTTCCTGCTATAATACATACTTGCCGCTGCGGGGTGGAGCAGAGGTAGCTCGTCGGGCTCATAACCCGAAGGTCGCAGGTTCGAATCCTGTCCCCGCTACCAAAAAAGCCCCGGTTCACGCCGGGGCTTCGATATGGCGACGTAGCTCAGGAGGCAGAGCAAGCGGCTCATAATCGCTGTGTCGGTGGTTCAAGTCCACCCGTCGCCACCAATAACGAACGCTCCCGACTCTACACCGGGAGCGTTTTGGTTTTAGTGGTGCGCACGACTTACTGCTTCACCGGGACGCCATATTGTCGGACAAGTGTGTTGAAACGGGCTCTGGCCCGGGCGTCAGTCAGCACGGCATCTGCGTCCAACACGTTGCCTTCAACGCGAAAGACCAGAATACCGAAGGCGGCCAGGACTTCTTCTGGCGTGAAATTGCAGTGACCGTAGCGGGCGATGGGGATATTAACGTGCTGAAAGGCTGCACCGCTGACCATTACCTTTTGGCGATAGAACGGTTCATGCCAGTACGGCACGATGGGGTCCAGAAGGTTGTGCATGGTTACAACAGGAATTTGCAGGTCGCCCGAGGCTTGATAATGCTGCTGAATCTCTAATTTTGCATTGGGGTCCGCACTGAAGCGCTCTACGCCCGCATTCAATGCCAGGTCGTTGTCCGAACCTACGTAAATTTTATGTCTGTTGCTGTAAGGCTGTCCGCCCAATTTGTCTCGGGCGTCATTGGTTGCGAATGCGTTATACCACAGGTTCCACAATATGGTCTTTTCCACAGTGGCGGGGTCATCGGGGTCCACAGCGGCCCGGGTGACGCGGAGCAATTGCCCGGCGGCATGAGGGTCGTCGCTGATAGCCTGGGAAATGGCCGGGGCGTAAACATCATCCCACTGCTGCGTCACTTGGGAGGGGATATTTACCGGGCTGGGAGGCAGCGAGTCGGGAAAGAAGTAATCAAATACGACCCGGAAGTCAGCAAAATAATCGGTTTGTTTCTGGAAATTTCCGATGGGGCCGCAAGTGGAGAGCGCGCCATCGAACACATCAGGATGCTGTTCCGCCCCCAGCACTGTCACCAGCCCTCCTTCAGATGGCCCGGTGAGGTAAACATGGATGGGCTCGCCTTTGGTCTGGCTGAAGATGTTCACCAGATCAGTTACGTCTGCCACGCCTTGAGGGATGGCGAGGCCGTTATAAGCATAGCTGGTGGTGGCAAATGCGTATCCCATGCCTGTGATCATATCCACAATGGATGTGCCGTCGGGCAGGGTTAATTGATCTTCGGGGATGCCCACCGGTTCAAAAGGCGAGACATAACCGTGTGCAAAGACGACCAAATCACCATTCCAGGGGCCAGTCGGCATACAGATTCGATAGATTGCACCGCTGTCTTGCACACCATCAGGATCACAGTTGCTGCTGCTTCCATCCGCCCAGGCTGGCGATTGCAAGATAAAGGTTGCCGTCAAAAGCAGGAGTATGATGGCAAACCAGCGAAATTGACGTCTCATCAGCGCCTCCTTATATCGATAGATGCGATGTATAGAACAGTGGGGAAACAGATGGATCATATTCTACATCTCAATGGGCTTTCTTTCAAAAAACGTTTGCGGGTGGGGTGTGTTTCAATTTGGGAGCGCGAAAAGACTTTCAAGGTCTCGCAGACCTTGAAAGTCTGGTGGAGCGGTGGCAGGCGGGCCTTGTTATCGACTGATGGGTAATCACCGCACCCCGGAGGCGTTCGCTATATCAATTGCCGGAGGCGGGATGTGTTATAATCGTGTCATGACAACGTTAGCGGCTGATTGGACCAAACGCTTTTTTCGGGCCGCCCGAGCCCGGGTGAAATCTCGCGTCGCCTTCGGCGGGGATGACAACCGCCCGGTGGAAGTCTATCGCGCTGCCAATGAACTGGAGGCGGCGCTGGTGGTGGCTCTGCTGGATAGCGAGGGCATTCCCGCCATCACCAGCGGCGAATCGGTGGGAAGCGTGTATGGGATGCAATTCGGGCCGCTGGCCGAAGTGAAGGTGATGGTGAAAAAGGCCCTGGCCCCGCGCGCTGTTCAGATTATCGAGGAGAGGCATCTGGGAATGAATCAGGATGAGCTGGTGGAAGACTGGTGGCAAGACGAGGATTGGGTGGAAGAAGAGGGACGAGATGGTGAATAATTGAAAGGCTGCTTACTTCTTCTCATCAAATTCTAACGTCCTCTTCATCCACTGGTTATCTTTTCATCCATCGAGCGTGCTATAATGAAGTGATGTTTTTTCCCTATGATCATTATCAGCCGGAGTTTTTTATATGACTGAATCTGTTGTCACGCAACCCAAAATTGCCGCCAAGAATCCCAACAAGAAACTCAAATTCATCATTGGCGGCATTATCATCGTCCTGGCCATCGTTTATCTTGGCTATGGGGCCATCAAAAATACCGGCGCGTACTACATCCCACTGGATGAGCTGAATCAGAACCCCCAAGCCTACATCAACAAGAAAATCAGGGTTTCGGGAGCCATCTTGCAGGAAACCGAGGATTGGGACGCCACCAATCTGCTTCTCAAGTTTCGGATGAGCGATCAGAGCGGCGAGTCTGTCCTGGTAAGCTTTCATGGCAGCCGTCCCAGTAATTTCGATGAAGCCACCGAGGCGATTGTGGAAGGGAATATTCAGCCAGACGGCACATTCAAGGCGGATACGCTTTTGTTGAAATGTCCCTCTCGCTATGAAGAGGCGCCGGACGCCAATCAATATCAATCGCTGGATTCGCAGTAAGCCTTTCATCTTCCCGGCCCACAGTGCAGCCGTTTGATATCCGGGCGGCTGCGTCGTGTCAAAAAAACATTCATCATTTTCAGGATTCAATGACGATCTCATCTGGTAAACGGCGTACAGTTGTAAGTGTATTATTTGTGATTCTCATGGGCGTGCTGATGATAACGCCCTCGGGAGGTTCCACTCACCGGGTCTATGCACAGGATGGCGGGCAAAATGAGCCAACAGGGCAAGAGGCGTCGATGGGGAAGGCGTATCGGGGCGCCGCGCTGTTTTCGCAGCGATGCGTGCAGTGTCATGGCGAGCAGGGCAAAGGCGATGGCCCGTTGGTTGCACAGCTTTCCTCTCCGCCGCCCGATTTCACCGTACCTGATTATGCAGCGGATATGAGCCCGCAAGATGTCTTCGATGTCATCACCCAGGGGCGCATGGATAAGATGATGCCGCCTTGGGGAGAACAGCTCAGTGAGGATGAGCGTTGGGATCTGACTGCATTTGTGTGGTCGCTACATTTCCCCGCCGGAGCGATGGCTGGCGCTGTCAAGCTGTATGAGCAGGATTGCAGCAGTTGTCACGGCTCCAGCGGCGAGGGGCTGGACGCAAATACGCCGTCCCTGAACAATCCGCAATGGCTCAATGCCACGGACGCCCAACTGGTCGCGACTTTCACCTCCGATGCGCATCCCGATGTGGGCCAACTGGATGCGGGACAGCAAAAGCTCCTGGCCTCGGCCGTGCGGCGCTTTAGTCTGGGCTTCGATCAGTCGCAGGTTTCGGTGGAAGGGCTGGGCGATGTCGAGGCGGTGGTCGCCAACGGCAGCACGGGCGAGCGCCTGGCCAATCAGCCTGTGCGGTTGATTATTTTTGAGCAGGAGCAATTTGTGGAAACCCGCGAGGCCGAAACCGACGATCAGGGACGCACACAATTTACGGGATTGCCCACCGCACCCACCTGGGCCTATGTGGTGGAAACCACCTATCAGAATCTGACTTATCATAGCGAGATCGGGCATTTCACTCCCGACTCCAACAAGATCGAGCTGATGGCTTCGGTCTATGATCCCGGGGCCAACGTCGATGCGGTGTCTATCGACCGCGCGCACTGGCTTATCGATTTCACCAATCCCAGCTTCATCGATGTGGGCGAGGTGTACTCCTTTATGAATTCGGCGGATCGAGTTTTTGCCGGTGAAAAGACGCCGGGCTCCGATAAACCCGCCGTGCTCAGAATCCCACTGCCCGAAAATGCCATTCACATCAATGTTGAAGGTGAAACCCTGGGCGAACGTTTTATTCTGGATGGCGCCACTCTCATCGACACCCAACCCCTGCCGCCGGGCAGCACGCAGCTATTCCTGCGCTATTCTTTGCCGGTGGAAAATGGCAGCGCCACCCTGGCCCACCAGGTGGCGTATCCCACGGCCATGCTGAGCCTGCTGGTCCCCGATACCGGCATCACCATCAATGCGCCCGACTGGCGGCAAGAAGCGCCCATCCAGACGCAAGGCGGCGCGTTTTTGAATTACAGCCTTCTCGACCTGCCCGCAGGAGCCACGCCCTCGGCCATCTTCAGCGGCATCAACGAAAAACTGCTGACCAATGCGGCGTCGAATGAGCCCGAGCAGATCATCGATCGTAACGCCGCGCCGGGCGTTTCCGGCGCGCCCTATCTGCCGTGGACTGTGGCCGGGTTGGGAATGTTGGTGCTGGGCGGCGGCGTTATCATCGGATGGAAAAAGCACAGGCAAGCGCTGGCCGCCGAGCCCGAATTGCGAAAGGAGCAAAAAAGAGCGCTGATTCAGCAAATTGCGACGCTGGATGACGCCTTCGAGGCGGGCGAGATCGCCGAAGATGCGTATCGCCAGCAGCGTCATGCGCTGAAATTGCAGCTCATCGCCCTGATGCGCGAAGAGCGGGATAAAGCCGGCGCCGCAGCCGAGACGCCGAACATCTCCGAGACGCCCAAAATTCATCCCGAAGAAGACGCCCGAGAGGAGGAGCATGGCGGAGCCATTGATTGAGGTGTTGGGGCTGCGCAAGGCCTTCGGACGCCACCGCGTGCTCAAGGGCATCGATCTATCTGTCGAGGCCGGCGCCTCGGTGGTGTTATTCGGGCCCAATGGCGCCGGCAAGACCACCTTCCTGCGCATTCTCGCCACCCTCAGCCGTCCCACTTCGGGCACGGTGCGAGTGGCGGGCGTGGATATCAAGAACAATCCCGAAGGCATCCGTCAGTATCTGGGCCTGGTCACCCACGCCCCCCTGCTCTATGGCGATCTCAGCGCCCAGGAGAACCTTGCCTTCTACGCCCGGCTCTACGGCATCGAAAACGCCGAGAAGCGCATCCAGGAATTGCTGGATCGGGTGGGCTTGCTGCATCGCCGCCGGGACCTGGTGCGCACCTTCTCGCGGGGGATGGTGCAACGCATGGCCATCGCTCGCGCCCTGCTGCACAACCCGCCCATCCTGCTGCTGGATGAACCTGACACGGGCCTGGATCCCCAGGCGGCTGAGATGATGACCGACTTTCTGCGCGAGATCGGCGGCAGCCAGCGCACCGTGCTGATGACAACCCATCATCTGGAGCGGGGGCTGGATCTGGCCGATCGGGTGATGATCCTGCAAGGAGGCCGGATTGTGTTTGATGAGCCCTCCGATTCTCTCTCCTACGAAACGCTGCGCCCCACCTATGATGAATATGTGGGCAAGGGAGCGGCGGTGACATGAGACGCTATTTTCAGGTCGCGTGGGCCGTCTTGTGGAAAGACCTGCGCATCGAACTGCGCACGAAAGATATTTTTACCAGCATGGCGGTCTTTGCCGTGTTGTCGCTGATGATTTTCAACTTCGCCTTCGAACTGCGCATTCCCGACAAGACGGTGGTGATTCCCGGCGTTTTGTGGGTGGCTATCATCTTCTCGGGCGTGCTGGGCCTGGGACGGGCCTTCATCAGCGAAAAAGATCGGGGCAGCATGGCCGGTCTGTTGCTGGCCCCGGTGGACCGCAGCGCCATCTACCTGGGCAAAATGTTGGCCAGCCTGCTCTTCATTTTGGTGATGGAAGCCTTTTTGCTGCCCCTGATGGTGATCTTCTTCAACACCAACTTCATCTCCCTGCCGCTTTTACTGGTTCTCTTTCTGGGAACCCTGGGATTCGCTGCAGTGGGCACGGTGTTCTCGGGGCTGGCGGTGAACACCCGCACCCGAGAAGTGCTGCTGCCCGTGTTGCTCTTTCCGGTGATGCTGCCGGTGCTGATGGCGGGCATTCGGGCCACCATCGGCTTTATGGAGGGCGACACGTTGGTGGATATGATGAAGTGGATCAACCTCCTGCTCTTTTTTGATATTATGTATCTTGTCGTCGCCTATATGACTTTCGATTTCGTCGTCGAGGAGTAATCCGCCTATGAAATTATCCCGTCGCCTTTTGCAAATGCTAAACATCGCCGCCCTGGTCGCCATGCTGGCAGCAGTCTATGCGGCGTTGGTGATGGCCCCCGACGCTCTGAATGTGGATCCCGCCATCCGTCCGGCCCAACGCGTCATCTATTTCCATGTGCCCTCTGCCTGGTCCAGCATGTTGGCCTTTTTCGTAGCTTTCGTGGCCAGCATCCTCTATCTGGTCACCAAGCATATCCGCTGGGATATCTGGGCCCGCGCCGCCTCGGAACTGGGCATCGCCTTCACCGTGGCCGCCATCGTCAGCGGCTCCTTGTGGGCCAAACCCGCCTGGAACACCTACTGGACCTGGGACCCGCGGCTGACCACCTATACCATCGTGCTGCTGCTCTACATCGCCTACTTCATGCTGCGCGGCGCCATCGACGAGCCTGGCCGTCGCGCTCGCATGGCCGCTGTCTACGGCATCTTCGCCTTCCTCAGCGTTCCGCTCACCTTCATGTCCATCCGCTGGTGGAACACCATCCATCCGGTCATCGTGGATGCGCCCGAAAACGCCGGGAAATTCGGTCTGGGGCCCAACATGCTCAATGCCTTCATGATCGTCAACATCGCCTTTATCATCATGTTTACGGCGCTGCTGGCCAACCGCATCGCGTTGGGATGGGCCGAAGAGCGCATGGACGCCTTGAAAGAACGCCTGAATTTCTGATTATCACACATCTGTCATCGATAAGGAGTTATTGAAATGATCTACCTCGCCGCCGCTTATGGCGCTATCTGGCTGATGCTTTTCATCTTTGTTTTCAGCATCTTTCGCCGTCAACAGAAAATCGATGAGGAGATTGCCGCGCTGGAAGATGCGCTGGAACGCATCTCACCCGAAGATAGTGCGTAACATTTGCCCCTGCGCGCTGCATCTATAGAGTACTGGAGTCTGGCGAAAATTATTTTGGCCGCTTTTCAAGTCATTTTTTGACACAAATTAAGCGAATTTATCGAATTTTTCTCTTCTTTTTTTCGTATAATTCGTGTCAATTCGCGTCAAAATCAAAAACGCCAGAGTCCAGTAGAGTATTGGCTCTCCTGAAAAAAGCCAGAATCAACAGCGGCGGCAGAGAAAACAGCAAAAATGATGGGATTTCAGCCGATTTTTCTTGGCGAAATCCTGGTATTTTTCTTTGCGGCTTTGTGACTTGGCGTGAGATCAATCTTTTTTCAGTCGATCCAGTATTGCGCTTCGCGCATTGCGACAGCGATCTTATTCACCGGAGTTTTGTATGAAGACAACAATTAGCGCTCGCATTACATTTTTTCACGCCCTGGCGCTGGTGCTGGGCTTCTCGGCGATTTTCACGCTGCTGGGAGCCTCAGTCGGGCTGCTGGGCGGCTACGCGCTCTATGACGCGTTGCCGGTCATCACCCGCGTCGGCGCCATCCTGCTCATCGTCTTTTCACTGAAAGTTGCGCATGTCAGGATGAGTTATCTGGGCTGGGGCGTTGCCGCCCTGTTGTTCGGCGGCGTCACCTATTGGCTGGATCAATATCAATTCGAGCAGGGCTACCGCATTATCAACGCCTTGCTCATCGCCCTGGCGGTCTTCTCGGGCGCTGGTTGGGATAAATTCGTACTGCTCATTTTCAGCATCCTCATTGGCGGGCTCAGTTTCATCACCAGCGCCGCGCAGGTGATGTGGCTGAAGGCGCTGGAAACCGTACTGGTCATCGCCACCATCTACTTTGGCAACCGCACCGACGTGTTTGATCGCGAATTCCGCATGGATATGGGGGGCAAATTCGGCAGCGAGGCGTCGTATTGGCGCAGCGCCCTGGTGGGGGTCATCTTTGCGGCGGGGTGGACGCCCTGCGTCGGGCCCATCCTCTCGGGCATCCTGTTGCTGGCCGCCCAGGAGCAAACCTGGTTCCAGGGCGCGATTTTGCTGGCCGCTTATTCCTTCGGTCTGGGCATCCCCTTTTTGATTGCCGGGGCGCTGTTCTCGAAACTGACAGACTATCTGCCCAAATTTTATAAATGGCTGCCCACCATCAGCCTTATCAGCGGCGTTCTCCTCATCCTCATCGCTCTTTTGCTTTTCACCGACACGCTCTCACGGCTTTCGCAATACGGCGGCGCTCTCAGCATCGAAACCAACCTGGCGGGAGAAGGCGGCTCGCAAGTTTCCCTGCTCTTCGCCTTCTTGGGCGGTCTGATCTCCTTCCTCTCGCCTTGCGTGCTGCCCCTGGTGCCCGCCTATCTCGGCTATCTCAGCGGCGCTGTGTTCGGCGCTGCCGCAGTTGCCGCCAGCGATTCATAATTTCCATTATCGTCAATTATCTTCTTCATCCAGGCGTTGAAAAATGTCCAAGAAAAAAAAGCAGCCATACAAGTCCAGATATCAGAAAACACAATCCAACAAAAGCCGCCAGATCGCCATCGGCGTGATGGTCGCTGGCCTGGTGTTGGCCGCGGCCGCGGTTTTTCTGCTCATGTCCAATCGCTCCGGCGCTGGCAACGTCGCTGATACAGGAAGCATTCCCGACCAGTTGGCCATGGCGACGCTGTCTGGCGTCAAACGCGACGGCTCCAAGCCCATCCAGGGAAAGCCCGCCCCCAATTTCGGATTTCGTTATCCTGACGGCAAAATGTTCACCCTGGCCGATTTCAAGGGCCAGCCGGTCATCGTCAACTTCTGGGCCACCTGGTGCCCGCCCTGCCGTCGCGAGATGCCCGGTCTGGTCAAGGCTTATGAGACCCACAAAGACAACGGACTGATGATCATCGAGGTGGATGTGGGCGAGTCGCCCGAGCAGGTCGCGCCCTTCGTCGCCCAATACAATATGACCATGCCCGTCGCCCTGGACCAGCGCCAGGAAGTCACCCGACTTTACCGTACAGACTCCTTCCCCACCTCTTTCTTCATCGATAAGGATGGCGTGATTCAGGCCCGGTGGGTGGGATATCTGCCCGAGGACCAACTGGCGTTGAATCTGGAAAAGATCATGCCCGCAACGGCTCAGTAGGCGGTTTTTATGGATGATCGTCCGTTGGAACAGCGCGTGCAGGACATCGATTCCCCCTTTCTGGAGAGATTTTCGGCCGCGGTGAATCGCTTCGCAGACTGGATTGTGCGGCATTGGCTGGCGATCCTGAATCTCCTGTTTTTACTTTATGTGGGCCTGCCCGTTTTGGCGCCTGTATTCATGGAGATCGGCGCCGAGACGCCAGCGAAGATCATCTACGCCGTCTATCGCCCCGCCTGTCATCAACTTCCCGAGCGCTCTTTCTTCCTGTTCGGAGAATCGCCGGTGTACGATCGGTCGGCCCTGCCCGCCACTGGCGCCGCCGCCAGCGATAATGTCTTCATCCGGCGCAACTACATCGGCGACGTCGAACACGGCTACAAAGTCGCCATTTGTCAGCGCGATGTGGCCATTTATGGCAGCATGTTTTTGATGGGCCTGCTGTTTGCATTGATGCGCGGCCATCTTCCCCAACTAAAAGCCCGCTGGCTGCTGCTCTTCGCTCTGCCCATGATCATCGACGGCGGCACGCAACTGGCGGGCCTGCGTAGCAGCACCTGGCAACTGCGGCTGATAACAGGAGCCTTTTTCGGCGTCGGTCTCATCTGGTTCGCCTACCCTTACATCGAAGCGTCGATGCAAAAAGCTGCTCCGCCCGCATCCCGCGACGGGCGACGGTGAATGCGGCTTCGCTTGCCCCTTTCAACCTTTCCGCCATAACTTGCGCAAAAGCGCCTATTCATTTATAATTCACTGTTGTCTCACAAATCGATCTTTCACCCGACCGGGTGTTTTTCTCGGCGGGTATTTCTTTGCCAGAAACCGGAGGAATCAGGTTGGCTACGCACAAATCAGCACTGAAACGACATCGCCAAAGTCTCGTTCGTCGCGAGCGCAATCGTCAAGTCAAAGGCGGCATCCGCAAGGGAGCCAAACGCGTGCACGCGGCTGTGGAAGCCGGCAACGTCGAGGAAGCCCAGGAATGGCTTCAGGTGACCATCAAACGCCTGGACAAAGCCGCCCAGAAAGGCGTCATTCACAAGAATAACGCGGCCCGCCGCAAATCGCGCCTGACCCGTTTGGTCAACAGCGCCGTCGCGCAATAACCGCAACATTCATAGTTTTTCGCCCTGTTCCCAGCCAGGCCCGATGACCGCGGGCCTGGCTTTTTGTGCGTCTCTTTTTATCGGGGGGCGGGTTGTTATCAACCCATCAGCGTGGCGGATGCACCGCGAGATATTGTTGGAAAATCGGTAACCAGGGACCGCCGATCTCATAACTCTGCCAGCCTGCGGGACCGGCCAGGGCGAAGATGGCCGCGCCGATGACATAATCGTCTTTCTGCAACTCCGCGTCATACCACGCCAGTTGCTCCATGTAGAAGCCGAAATCAGTATTGCCCACTGCTCCTTGCGAGCGCCAGAAGGCAACAAATTCCCGCCAGCCGCGAGCGTCGCCCGGCCCGGGCCGATTCCCCACCAGTCCATCCACGCCCGCTTCGGTAATGACCAGCGGAATGGCCAGGTCAGCGGGTTGCAAATAGGAGCGATACACCTTGCGATAACGCAGACTGAGCCAGCCTTCATCCCCCTCGTTGGCTTCGGCGTTGAGCTGATTGACGCCGCTGCCAAACCACAGATAAGGCGCCGAGTATTCGTGCAGGGCCAGATAACCGCCATAGGTTTTTGCCGCTCGCAGGGCGGGATAAAACGCTGGCCAGAGTTCCAGCGCAGGCTGTCCGGTCCCGAAATTGCCGATGCAGGAAGCCACGCCCGCCTCAGCCAGCAAGCGCGTGCGCTCCGCCTCGAAACGGGCGTAGCCTGCCATTTGCCCGGCATTGGCGACCACCGGTTCGTTGTAGGATTCCCAGCAGTCGATGGCGGCCAGCCGCTGGGGGTCGGTGGCGATGGGAATGATGAGCTCGGCGAATTGATGCGCTGCGGCGATGGGATCCCAGGCGTCGAAATCTGGCAGCGGCAGCGGCGTGTAGCGAGCGACCAGGAAAACGTCAGGATCGGCGCGCTTGATCTCAGCCACGAAGTTGGCGTCATACTCCAGGGTTTTCACCAGGGCCAGATTGCCGGTTTTCAGCAGATCGAAAAGCTGTGGATCGTTGCGTCCCACGAACACGCCCAATTTGCTGGGCGGACCCGGCGGAAAAGGCGTGGCGGTGGGCGTGGGCGTAGGCGACGGTGCGGGCGTGCGCGGTCGTGCGGTGGGCGGCGCGGGCGTCGACAGCGGCGACGCCTCGGGATGACGCTGGATGGGAAGATACGTTTGCTCCGACGCGATTGTGGCGACCGACGTCGCTGTTCTGATGGCGGCGGTCGCTTTGGGCGCTGTGGCGGTGACGACCACGGCTGCCGATTGTTTGGGCGTGCGGGTAGGCGATAGCGGCTCGGTGGATTTTTTGCCGCAACCGGCCAGCAGCCCCAGGGCGCCAAAAAGAAAAATCGCCGATAGAATCAGGCGAAATGGTCGAACGCTATTTCGTTTCATCATGGCGCGATCTTACACCAGATTCGGGGAACGGGCAACCGCCGCAAAGCAATGAAGCTGTTTCAGTTGCATCGGTGCGAAATCAGATACGCCGTGAAGCATCCCCATCCCTCTCGGGTGCGTTGCAAAATGTGGGCGCGTTT
>Ga0256833_1000805_pt1 | contig 23958 bp, 20 predicted proteins | sample 356284metaG_FD_190535 | JGI IMG/M metagenome (GOLD analysis project Ga0256833, IMG submission 190535) | Hydrothermal vent microbial communities from Mid Atlantic Ridge, Atlantic Ocean - 356-284 | ecosystem: Environmental > Aquatic > Marine > Hydrothermal vents | place: Atlantic Ocean: Mid... | reverse complement strand
CATCGGCGTCATCGGCTCTCGCCGGCGCTGGCTGACCACGGTCCAGGCCCTGCGGGAGCGGGGCGTGTCCGACGAAGCCATCCAGCGGGTGCACGCGCCCATCGGCCTGGACATTGCCGCGGAGACCCCCGAGGAAATCGCGGTCAGCATCATGGCCGAAATCATCGCCGTGCGCCGCGGCGGACGACGGGAGCACGGCTTGCGCCGCGCGGCCCAGCTTCCCCGCCACGGCGAGCCGCCCCGGGCCGACCCCCACCAGCCGGCCTAAGCGATGGGCGCGCCCAGTTCACTTTCGCCGTCGGGGTGCAGCAGCACCACCCGGCCATCGGCCTGAATCGCGCCCAGCACCAGCACTTCCGACATGAAGGGTCCAATCTGCTTGGGCGGGAAGTTCACCACCGCCACCACCAGCCGCCCCACCAAGGCCTGGGGGTCCGGGTATTGGCTCACCAGCTGGGCCGAAGTCTTCTTCACGCCCAGGGGGCCGAAGTCAATCCATAGTTTATAGGCCGGCTTGCGGGCTTCGGGAAAAGTCTCGGCCCGCAGCACCTTTCCCACCCGCATATCGACTTTGGCGAAATCGTCCCAGGTGATGGTGGGCTTTGGGGTTTGGTTCATGGGGAACCCTCCGGTTGGACCGGGCCGGGCTCGGGCGGCAGGCCCAATTGCGCGCGCAGGGCCCGATAGTCGGCCGGGGTGTTGATGTTCCAGAACGCGCGTTGGGGGTCGAAGGCCTGCAGCTCGGCCGCGGGGAAGAGGCGCACCCGCAGCCCCCGGAACGCGGCCCGAATGGACGCCCGGGGCATGGCCAGCGCGGCTTCGAAGGCCGGCCGCGCGGTGGCCACCCGATACACCGCGTGCAGCGGCTGAATGTCGTGCGCGTCGCGGGGCAGGGCGATGTCGTATTGGGGGTGGGCGGCCAAGAATCCGGCCAGGTGCTGCAGCAAGTCGCCCCGCACGAAGGGCATGTCGCAGGCTACTGCGGCCAAAAACGGCGTGCGGGCCGCGGCCAGCGCGGTGGCAATGCCGCCCAAAGGCCCCCGCTCGGGGTAGGCATCGGCCAGCACCGGCGCGCCGGCCCAGGGATACGCGTCGGTGGTGCGGGCCACCACCAGCACCTGCGCGGCATAGGGCCGCACCCGGCGCACCACCCGCTGCAGCAGCCGCTCAGGGCCCACGGGCAGCGCGGCCTTGTCGCGCCCCATGCGCCGGGAATGCCCCCCGGCCAACACGGCCACGGTCAGGGTCGCTGGGGTCATGGCCCTATTTTACCCCGGGAGAAGAGGCCGAACCAGGCGGCCACAGGCCGAAAAGTGCGGCGATGCAGCGACGAAGGGCCGCGTTGGGCCAGGGCCTGACGGTGGGCCCGGGTGCCATAGCCTTTGTGTTGGGCAAAGGCATAGCCGGCAAACGCGGGGCTTACGGCCCGCATGTAGGCATCGCGGGCCACTTTGGCCAAAATCGACGCCGCGGCCACGCTGGCGATGCGCGCATCGGCTTTGGGCTGCACCGTTTGCGGCAGCGCCACCCCGGGCAGGGGCAGGTGGTCGATGATGAGATGCTCCACGGGCAGCGCCAGCCCCTGCAACGCGCGCTGCATGGCCCGCCGGGTGGCTTCCACGATGCCCACCGCGTCGATTTCCCGGGGCGCGGCCCAGCCCACGGCCCAGGCCGCGGCCGTGGCCCGAATGCGTCGCGCGCAGGCTTCCCGCTGGGCCGGCGCGAGGGCTTTGGAATCGCGCAAACACGGCAGGAACACGCCCGGCGCGGCGAAGACCACCGCGGCCGCGGTCACGGGCCCGGCCCAGGCGCCCCGCCCGGCTTCGTCCAACCCCGCCACCCAGCGCACCCCGCGCGCCCACAAGCTACGCTCCACGGCCCAGCTGGGGCGTTGCATCAGCCGCCCTCCCGAGGGAAGATGAGGGGGAGCAAGTAGGCCAGCCGCTCGGGCAAAATGCCGAACTCCCGGGGCAAGGTGTCGGGGTCCGCGGTGCGGGGCGCGGCTAAGGTGTCGAGCCAATAGGCGTGGAAGGGAAACCGCGGCCACAGGTTGTGCAGCCAAAACGCGGCCCACCGGGCCAGCAAGGGCGGCAGGGGCCACACGGGCCGGGGACGCCCCAGGTGCCGTTGCAGCATGGTCACCACCTCGGCCAGGGTCAGGTGTTCGGGCCCGCCAATCTCATACACCCGGCCCCAAAAGGCCGGTTCCTCCAGCACCACCAGCAGCGCGGCCACCAGGTCTTCGAGCCACAGGGGGTGCAGCAGGGTGGAACCGCCCCCCGGCAGCAGCAGAGGGAACCAGGCCGGCCAGGTACGCACCAGCCAGGCCAGGGGGGTGAGGAAGTGGTCCCGGGGCCCCACCACCGGCCCCACCCGCAGGATGGTGGTGGCGAAAGTGTTCTCGGGTCGGGTGAGGGCCTGCTCGGCCAGGCCTTTGGCCTTGAACACGGGATAGGCCGAGGTGGGGCTGGTTCCCAAAGGGCTGAGGTAAACCACCAGGCGCACGCGGCGGCCGCGGGCGGCCAAGGCCAGCTGCCGGGTGCCTTGCACATCCACGGGGTAAAGCGCGGCGGCCCGGGGGCCCCGGTGCGCGCCCGTGGCCAGGTGCACCACCGCGTCCACATGGGCCAGCGCAGTTTGCAGGCCGCTGCGGTCGTGCAAAGCGGCCAGGGCCAGCTCTACGGGGCGGCCTTTGGGCAGGGCCGGTTCGCGCACCCCAGGCCGCAGCAGCACCCGCACCGTGTGCCCGGCATCCACCAATGCGGCCACCAAACGGCGGCCAATGAACCCGGTCGCGCCGGTAACTAACACGCGCATCGTGCGGGCATTATACTATGCGTCGCGACCCGCGGCCATGAGGGGCGTATATCAAAAAGGGATATTCGTCCCGCTCGTGTCGCTCCTTTATGTCCCACTGAGGAGGTATCAGGATGAGAAGCGCGCGTTGGCTGCTTTTGGTCATGAGCATAATGGTCGTGGGGTTGGTCGCCTGCGCCGGGGGCCGGGGCGCCGCGACGACGCAGCCCGCGGCCGAAGCCCAGGCCACGGCGACCCAACCGGCGACAACGCCCACCGTCGCCCCCACCATACCCCCGGCCCAACCCACGGCGACCGCTTCACCCACGGCCGCCGCGGAAGGCGGTTCCCCCCACCCCGCGTTTTTGCCCCCCGACGCCAGCCTGCCCTGGGACGAACCTTTGCCCGCGCTGCACGGCGCGACCGACGACCGCGACGCGCTGGTGGCCGCGCTGGCCGTGCCCGAGTGGTATGGGCAACACACCTGGTGGCTCGGGGTGTGGCCCGAGGATTTTCCCGCCCTGCCCTGGCCCACGGAAGGCCCCTTGTGGGTGGTGGCCCTCAGCCAGATGCAGGTCGAGGCCCAGCAGCACTGGCAGGTGTACCTGGAAGGGCCCCAAAGCGAAAAGGCCCTGCGCCGGGCCTTCGAGCAGGCCTTTGAAGCCGCGGGCTGGAAGCGGCAATCCATGCCCGAAGCCGGGGGCTTCTTCGGCGCTTCGACCATGGCCCCCTGGTGCCACCCTGACGGGCCGTGGATTGTGACCCTCACCACCCTGCCGGTGAACGATGCCTACGCCATCGCCACCCTCAACCTCGACGAAAGCCCGCGCGGCTGTGAGGACCTGATGCCCGGCGCGGAACCGTGGACTTTATTGCCGCCCCTGGAAGCCCCCGACGAGGCTTTGGTGGAAGCCCAGGGCGGCAGCGCGGGCCCGGCTTCCGAGAGCCAGAGTGCGCGCATCCGCACGGCCCGGCCCTTGGACGAGATTGACGCCGCACTGAGCCAACAGCTGGAGGACCGGGGATGGCAGCGCCGCTGGCACGAGGCCATCGCCCATGAGGGCGAGCACTTCGCGGCCAGTGTGTGGAAGGGACAGGATGACCGGGGTCCCATCACCGTGGCCCTGCTGCTGTGGAAGCCCGCGGACGAGGAGCGCGTCATTCACGCCATTGCGCTGGCCTTCCGCGCGGACATGTTCGACGAACCGGCGGATTTTTGGGATGTGGTCATGCACCGCCCTCAGGTCACCATGGCGGGGGAGAGCCCGTTGCTGGTCCGCCGGACCTTGGTACTGGAGGCCGCGTTCAACAACATGTGGTCCAAACCCGCCGTCACCGCGGCGGATGCCAAAGCCCGCACGCAAGTGTGGGTCGCAGCCCGGCCCGATGGGTGGGAGCAGGTGGCCGCGGGCTTTCCTGAGCCCGATGCGTGGGTGCGGGTGCTGCAGCACGGCAGCGGCTGGGAGGCCAGCCTGCGCTGGCAGCGCCCCGTCGATGAGGTGCGGGAGCTGTTGCAGCAAAGTCTGACCCAGGCCGGTTGGTTGCAGGAACCCGACATCGGGCCCGGGCCCTTTTTTGGCTTTGCACCGCCTCAGCAGATCACCCGGGGCGAACATTTGAATTTCTGCGACCCCAACACCAACGCCATGCTTTGGCTGACCATCGGGCCGGACCCCGACGACACCCAAACCACCTGGGTGAACGCTTCTTTGAACCAAGAGATGCTATCGCCATGCACCGACGAAGGACCGGGCCCCGGCTTCATGCCGCTCCCGATGCAAGATGTGCAGCGCGTGGTGCCCACTGTGCGTCTGCCCGAGAGCACCTCGTGGTACGGCTTTGGCAAGGGCGCGTCCTTCGACGAGGGCCGCAATGCGTTGTTCCCCATCCCCAGCCCCTTGTGGCGTGATGCGCAGCCTTTGGACGCGGAAGTGGCCCACTTCAAGGCGCAAATGGAGGAGCAAGGCTGGGCCTTGCAGGCCGAGGCCAACGGTGAACGGCTGCACTGGAGCCAGTGGCAGCGCACCGACGACGAGGGCCAGACCTGGGGGCTGCGCATTTTCGTGGCCGCGCTGGACGACAAGGGCCTGTATTATGGCTCCATGGTGCTCAGCGGGCCGCCGGGCCTCGTGCCGACGATGCCGTAAGGGCGCGCCTCGGACCGATAAAATCACCCAGGGGCCCGGGGAGCACAGAGAAACGGGGAAATCCTCTTCTCCGTACCCTCTGTGCCCCGGTGTGAAATGCTCAAATCGGCGTTGTTGAGGCCATGGGCGTGCGCAAAAGAAAAGCCGGCATCCCTCGCGCCGGCGCAGGTATTGGGGGCCGGGGAGGCCAAACCCTCCCCGGCCTGGTTTTTTGTGGCCCTGGCGCATCGCTTTCGCCTGAGCGTCGGCCTTGCCCCCTGGCCGGCCTTCCTGGTCGGAAAACACAACGGCCCGCGGTTCCGCGCGCGGGCCGTTTCGGTCGGTTCCCCAAGGCTGCCGGGCAGGCCTCACGGCGGGCTGACGAATTGCAACGGGTCCACCTTGCCGTAGGATTCGTGGATGAGCTCGAAGTGGACATGCGGCCCGGTGGAGTTGCCCGTGCTGCCCATGGCGCCGATGACGCTGCCCTGGTACACTTCCTGGCCGCAGCCGGCGTAGATTTGGCTCATGTGCGCATAGAGGGATTGCCAGCCGTTGCCGTGGTCGATGACGACCACATAGCCGTAGCCATACGGGCTCCAGCCGGAATAGACCACCACGCCGTTGTCGGCGGCGAAGATGGGCTGGCCCACGCTGCCGGCGATGTCGATGGCCGGGTGCACGGAGGGGTTGTAGTAGGTGGTAATCCACGAAGTGGTGGTGGGCCAGATGAAGGTGTAGGTGCCGATGGGCCCGTAGCCGATGTCGCCGCAGGCGCCGGGGCCGCTCAAGAAGGAGCGGGTGATTTTGTCCCGGAAGACGGTAATGCGGGTCCAGTCGATGGATTTGAGGTTGTGCGCGGGGATGAACACCTGGGTGCCGGGCTCGATGGTCACCTCGCCCAGCGCGGCGGCCACAGGGTCAAAATCGTTGGCCGGGTGGTTGAGCACCTCCTCGGGCGTGGTGCCGAATTGCTCGGCCAGGTCCTTCAGGTTGTCGTCTTCGCCCCATTCGTAGACCACCCCATCGGCCGGGGGAATGAGCAACACCATACCCGGCTGCAGGGTGTGGGCATCGCCCTTGAGGGTGTCCACATTGGTCCAAAAGATGCTTTCGACTTTGAGGCCGAAGCGTTCGGCAATGGAGGAAAGGGTATCGCCGGGCTTGACTTCGTATTCCACCACCTTCATGCGCTGGCGGTTGGGCAATTCGGTTTTCATCTGTACCCGGCGGGTGATGCCCACGATGGGGGGCGTGCTGTCGGGGGGGAAGGGGGTCAGTCGCACGGGAAGCGGCGTGGGAGTGGCTTGCGTCGCGTTTTGGGCTGCGGCTTGCGCGGCGCCGGCGGGGTTGGCCGCGGGGGCCACGCCCCACTGCCGCCAGGCCAGGGCCAACATGAGCACCACGCTGAAAACCACCACATGGCTGCCCAAACGGGCCACCACATCGAAAAGCCCCCACTGCCCCAAGATGTCGCTCCAGGGGACCCGGGGGGTAGGCCAGACAAAGGGTTTTTCGGCCGAAGCGTCGGCGGGGTGTTCGTCGGTGAGGGGGTGCGGTTCCGGTGTGGGTGACGATGCGATGGAACCGTCTTGCTGGTTCATGGTTCATCTCCTCAGGCTGAGGCTCAGGCCATAAAATGCACCTTGCCCCGAACCGCCCTCATTATAGGGGCAACCCCCCGCCCTTGTCAAGCCATGCTCGGGAGCCCCTCTACGCCAGCCGGTCCGCGGCCCTTGACAAGCCGCGGTTTTTGGCGATAATTGGGGCCAACAGCCCACCTGCAACGGCGACGACGGAGGAAAGTAGGTCGGCCGAAGCCGCCAGAGAGGGGCGGGCAGGGGCTGCGACCCGCCCTCGGGGGAAGTCGACCGAAGTTCCCTCCCGAGCTGCCCGGGGGAACGGGCCGCTGGGGCCCCAGTAGTCCGGGCCGGTGCCTCACCGTTAGCCGAGGGCCCCATGCCGCCGCGGCGTGGGGGCAAAGGGGGTCGGGTGTACAACCCGGCCAAGAAGGGTGGTACCGCGGGTCCTCTCGTCCCTTCGGGATGGGAGGCCTTTTTTGTTGTTGGCATCCATCCCCTGTTGTGGGAGGTTCTCATGCTCGACGAACTGGAACGCCTTTATCGGCAAGCCCTGGCCGAACTAGAGGCCGTGACCGACGCGGACGCGCTGGCCGCGTGGCGGGTGCGGCATCTGGGTCGCAAAGCCCCCTTGCGCCAGGCCAAAGGCCGCATGCGCGAGGTTCCCCCCGAAGAACGGCCGCGGGTGGGGCGGCGCATCAACGAGCTCAACCAGGCCCTGGAACAGGCCTACGAGGCCAAGGCCGAGGCCCTGCGCCAGGCCGCGCTGGAACGGGCGCTGCACGAAGAGCGCCTGGATGTCACTCTGCCTGGTCGCCCCCGACCTTATGGCCGCCTGCACCCCACCACCCAAACCATTCGCGCCATCGTGCGCATCTTCCAAAGCATGGGGTTCCAGGTCTTCCAATCGCGCGAGGTGGAAACCGACGAGTACAACTTCCAGCTGCTCAACATTCCCCCGCACCATCCGGCGCGCGACATGCAGGACACCTTCTATGTGGCCACCCCCGGCGCGGAAGGCGACGAAACCCCGCCCGTGGTGCTGCGCACCCACACCTCGCCGGGGCAAATCCACGCCATGCGGGCCTACGCGGCCCAGAACCCCGACAACCCGCCGCCCATCCGGGTGGTGCTGCCCGGCATGGTCTTCCGCTACGAGCAAATCACCACCCGCTCCGAAATCCAGTTCACCCAGGTGGAAGGCCTGGCCGTGGGCCATCATATTGCCTTCAGCGACTTGAAGGGCACCCTCACCGAATGGGCCCGCCGCATGTTCGGCCGCCAGGTGCGCACCCGCTTCCGCCCGTCCTACTTCCCCTTCACCGAACCCAGCGTGGAGATGGATGTGGAATGCTTTTTGTGCGGCGGCAAGGGCTGCCCGGTGTGCAAATACACCGGCTGGCTGGAAGTGCTGGGCGCCGGCATGGTGCACCCCGTGGTGCTGCGCAACGGCGGCTATGACCCCCAACGCTACAGCGGCTTTGCCTTTGGCATGGGCCCCGAGCGTATCACCATGCTGCGCCACGGCATCCAAGACATCCGCCACTTCTGGCGCAATGATGCGCGCTTCCTGGAACAGTTCTGAGCCCACCCGGAGGTTGCCATGAAAGTGCCCGTTTCCTGGCTCAAGGATTATGTCGATATCCCCCTCACCGTGGAGGACCTGGCCCGCCTGCTCACCGGCCTGGGCCTGGAAGTGGAAGCCGTGCACTATGTGGGCCTGCCCATGCCCCCCGCCGACGCGCGCCTTGACTTCAAGGTCTCGGGCATCGGGTGGGAACCGGACAAAATCGTGGTGGCCGAAGTGCGCGAAGTCACCCCCCATCCCAACGCGGACCGGCTGGTGCTGGCCCGGGTCTTCGATGGGGAACGCGAGCATCAGGTGGTCACCGGCGCGCCCAATCTCTTCCCTTATAAAGGAAAAGGCCCCCTGGACCCGCCCCTCAAGGTGGCCTATGCCCGGGAGGGCGCGGTGCTCATGGACCCCTACAACCCCGGCGGCACCCTGCGCCTCAAACGGCGCAAAATTCGGGGCGTGGAATCCTACTCCATGGTGTGCTCTGAAAAAGAGCTGGGCATTTCCGACGAACACGAGGGCATCATCATCCTGGACCCCGACGCGCCCACGGGCATGCCCCTGGCCGCCTACATGGGCGACGCGGTGCTGGACCTGGCCATCACGCCCAACATGGCCCGCGCGCTGGGCATCATCGGCGTGGCCCGGGAAGTGGCCGCCGCACTGGGCGAACCCCTGCGCCTGCCCGACCCCGCAGTGGTCATGGAAGGCCCGCCCATCGAAGGCCGCGCCCAGGTGCGCATCACCGACCCCGACGCCAACCCCCGCTTCGCGGTGGGCCTCATCGAGGGCGTGCGCATCGGCCCCAGCCCCTACGAAGTGCAACGCCGCCTCAAACTGGCCGGTATGCGACCCATCAACAACATCGTCGACGCCACCAACTATGTCATGCTCGAGTGGGGCGAACCCCTGCACGCCTTCGATTACGACATTCTGGTGGAACGGGCCGGGGGCCAGGCCCCGACCATCATCACCCGGCGGGCCCAGCCCGGCGAGCGCCTGACGACTCTGGACGGTGAAACCCGCACCCTGCCCTCTTACGCCATTCTGGTCACCGACACCGCAGGGCCTCTTTCCATCGCCGGCGTGATGGGCGGCGCAGAAAGCGAAGTGCAGCCCACCACCCGCCGGGTGCTGCTGGAAGCCGCGGTGTGGGACCCGGTGACCATTCGCCGGGTGAGCAAGGCCCTCAAGCTCACCACCGAGGCCGCATATCGCTTCCAACGGGGCGTGCACCCCGCCTTGGTGCGGCCTGCGCTGCTGCGCGCGCTGGAGCTCATGCGGCAGTGGTCCGGCGGCGTGGTGGCCCAGGGCATCGTCGATGTCTACCCCAAGCCCCACCCCGACCCGGTCAACCGCTTACGCCCTGAGGACCTGCGCCGGCTGCTGGGGCTGGACCTGGACGCGGCCACCATTGCCGACCTGCTGCGCCGCTTAGAATTCCGCGTCACCGTGCACGACGACGGTTCCCTGGAAGTGCAAACCCCGCCCCACCGCCTCGACATCGGCGAGGGCGTCATTGGCCTGGCCGACCTGGCCGAAGAAGTGGCCCGCCTTTACGGCTACGACCGCATCCCGGCCACCCGCCTGGCCGACGAACTGCCGCCCTACCTGGGCCTGGACCGACCCCAACGGGAAGACCGCCTGCGGGATGCCCTGGTCAACCTGGGCCTGCAAGAGGTCATTACCTACCGCCTCACCGCGCCCGAGCGCGAGGCCCGGGCCACGGCCCAGGGGGAACCCCGACCCGACGCAGCCTATGTGCGCCTGGTGAACCCCATTGCCCAGGACCGGCGGGTGCTGCGCCAGACCTTGCTGCCCAATTTGCTGGAAGTCGCGACGCGCAACGCGCGCTTCGTGCAGCGGCAGGCCCTGTTTGAGCTGGGGCCCGTGTTCCTGCCCCGGGAGGAAGGGCTGCTGCCCGACGAGCCCCAGCGCCTGGCCCTGCTGCTCACCGGCCCCCGGGAGGAACCCTTCTGGGCCGGCAGCGCGACCGAGGCCATGGATTTCTACGACCTCAAGGGGGTGGTCGAAGCCCTGGCCCGGGCCCTGCACCTGCCCGACCCCTTGCGCTTCGAGCCCGGCGAGCACCCTTCCATGCACCCGGGCAAGACCGCGCGGGTGTGGTTGGGGCAAACGCCCCTGGGTTACTTGGGCGAGCTGCATCCCCTGGTGCGGGAACGCTACGACCTGGGCCCCGGGGCCGTGCTGGTGGCCGAGCTCGACGCCTGCGCGTTGCGGGACGCGCTGCCCGAACGCTTCGCGCTGCGGCCCGTGCCCCAATTCCCGCCGGTCATCGAAGACCTGGCTTTCGTGGTCGACGAAACCGTGCCCGCGGCCGCGGTGGAAGCCGCCATTCGCGCCGGCGGCGGCGCGTATGTGGCCTCGGTCACCCTCTTCGATGTGTATCGGGGGCCCAACATCGGCGCGGGCCAGAAGAGCCTGGCCTATCGGGTGGCCTACCAGGCGCGCGACCGCACCCTCTCGGACAAAGACGCGGCCCGCATTCGCAAGAAAATCGTCAAGCGGGTGGCGCGCGAAGTGGGTGGCCAGCTGCGAGGCTGACCCGCCCCCGTCGATGGTAGAATGGGCCACGCCGCGCGGCGTGGCTCATCTTTTTGCCCGAGGTGGCTCATGGGCGAGACCGTCTTCCCCCGGGCCCGGTGGCGCTTGCTGTGGCAGCCCGAACCCCTGCCTGGCCCCTGGAACATGGCCGTGGACGAGGCCCTGCTGCAGGGCGTGATGGACGGCACTTCGCCGCCCACCCTGCGCCTGTATGCCTGGGCCCCGCCCGCGCTGTCGTTGGGCGTGCATCAGGCCTTCGCCGATGTAGACCCCGCGCGCCTCGCGGCCCGGGGCTGGGATGTGGTGCGCCGCCTGACCGGGGGCCGGGCCATTTTACACACCGACGAACTCACTTACGCAGTGGTCGCGCCCCCCGACGACCCCCGGGTGCAGGGCGATGTGCTGGCCGCGTATCAACGCCTTTCCCGCGCCCTGCTGTGGGCCCTGCGGCACTTAGGCGTACCCGCCACCTGGGAAACCCAGCGCGACGCATACCGCACCCAGGGGCAGCATCATCCCGTGTGTTTCCAGGTGCCTGCGGTGTACGAAATCACCGTGCAGGGCCGCAAGCTGGTGGGCAGCGCGCAGGCTCGCAAGCTGCGGGGCGTGCTGCAGCACGGCACCCTGCCCCTCACCGGCGACATCACCCGCATTGTCGACGCGCTGGCTTTTGCCGACGAAACGGCCCGCGCCCAGGCCCGGGCCAAACTGGCAGCCCGGGCCACCACCCTGCACGCGCTGCTGGGCCGCCCGGTTCCCTGGGAAGAAGCGGCCCGGGCCGTGGCCGAAGGGTTCCGCCAAACCCTGAACTTGGAGCTGGTGCCCGCGCGTCTCACCCCCCAGGAACGCCGACGGGCCCAGACCCTGTGGGAGACCAAATACGCCACCCGGGCCTGGACCCGTCGCCATTGAGGAACCCGCCCGGTCTCACGCCGGGTTCCACACCTGCCCCATCAGGGTCAAACTCACATCGAAGCGATAGCGGGTGCCCCGATGCCCGTCGGGGAATTCCTCGTACATGTGGGGCACACCATAGGCCGTGAGGCGCTGGCTGAGCTGCCGCGCGCCGTAGAGCAGGTTGTATTCGTCGTACAGGCCGCAATCCAGATACAGCAGGCGCAGCCCCCGCAGGGCCTTGAGGTGCGCGGCCACTAAGTTGAGGGGGTCGTGGGCCAGCCACTGGGCCCACACTTCGGGCCGCCGGGCTCCGGTTTCCAAATCGAAGGGCAAGTCGAAGCCCCAGGGGGCCAGGGGGTTGGGGGAATAGGCCGCGGCCATGGCCAGGGTGTTCAGCGTGGCGAAGAACAGGCCATCTTTGGGGCGGTAAGCGGCCGGGTCGGCCAGCAGGGCTTCGATGCCCTCGCGGCCCTTTTGCAAATAGAAGCGCAGCACCTTGGGGAAGTCGGGCTTGTAGGCCAGCTCAAAGTCTACATCGCCGGCGTGGTCGGCCACCAGGCCGAACACTTCGGGGTGGCGCATGCCCAGCACCAGCGCGCCGTAGCCGCCCGACGAGTGGCCCATGATGGCCCGGAAGGCCGGCTCGGGCCGGGTGCGGTAGTGGGCGTCGATGTAGGCCACCAGCTCCAGGATGTGGTCCTCGTAGCGCCCTGTAGCCGACGAGTTGAGATATTGGGAGCCGCCGTAACGGGTGCTGGCATCGGGCAGCACCGCGATGACCGGCGGCAGCGCGCCCTGGGCGATGAGCCGGTCCAGCCGCTGCTGGATGTTTTCGTCCCACAGGGAATCGTTGAGCAACCCCAGGCCCCGGCTGCCGAAGCCGGCCAGAATGTACACCGTGGGGTAGCGCCGTTGGGGTTCAGCGTCGTAGCCGGGGGGCAAATACATCGGCACCCGGCGGGTGACCGGGTCGCCCAAAGGGTTGCCTTCCAAAGCCTGACTGGTGAAGTGTTCGATGACAATGCGGGAATCTGCCATAGCCGACCTCCGTGGCCCCAATTTTACCCGCATTTTGGGCGCCGCGCGTGCCGCCGTCCAAAAAGACGGGCCGGGGTGGCTGCATGGTAAAATATCCGCAATTCCCCCGAAGCGTTCACCCCGAGCGCGTAGGCATCCGCGGCGCGGGGTGCATTCCCTTGTGCAGGAGGCCGCCATGCCCGCTTTGGTCACCGTGGAAGAAATGCGCGCCTTAGAACGGGAAGCCGACGCCCGAGGCTGGACCTACGCGCAAATGATGGAAGCCGCGGGCGCAGGCCTGGCTCAGGTCGTGGCCCGGGAATTCGCCATTTTGGACGCGCCCGGGGCCTTGGGCCTGGTGGGCAAAGGCAACAACGGCGGCGATACCTTGGTGGCCCTGGCCCATCTGGCCCAGCAGGGCTGGCAGGTGAGCGCCTATTTGACCCACCCCCGGCCCGAAGACCCTCTGGTGGAGCGGGTGCTCGCGGCCGGCGGGCGGGTGTGGCTGGCCCAGGACCCCGACACGCCGCCCCTGGAGGCCCTCATCGCCGAGCACCCGGTGTTGCTCGACGGCGTGCTGGGCACCGGCGTGCGCCTGCCGCTGCGGGGCGCACTGGCCGAACTGCTAACCCGGGCCAAAGCCGCGGTGCAACGCCACCGCCCAGCGGTGGTGGCCGTGGATGTGCCCTCGGGCATCGACTGCGACACCGGCCAGGCTGCCGAGCAGGTCCTGCCCGCGCACCTCACCGTGACCATGGCCGCGGTCAAAGTGGGCATGGTGCTGCCCCCCGCGCTGCCCCTGGTGGGCCGCATCGAAGTGGTCGACATCGGCCTGCCGCCGGACCTGCCCACCTGGGCCCAGGTGCGGCGCTTTGTGCCCGACGCGGCCGCGGTGCAGGCCGTGCTGCCCCCCCGTCCGGCCGACGCGCACAAGGGCACCTTCGGCACCGCGGTGGTGGCCGCGGGGTCCGTCAACTTCACCGGCGCGGCCTTGCTGGCCGGTGAGGCGGCCTATCGCAGCGGCGCGGGGCTGGTGACCTTGGCCGTGCCCTACCCGCTGCACGCGGCCCTGGCCGGGGCCCTGCCCGAAGCCACCTGGATTTTGCTGCCCGACGAGCTGGGCGTCATTGCCGCCCGCGCGGCCGAGGTGCTCACCCGCAACCTGGGCCGAGCCACCGCGCTGTTGGTGGGCCCCGGCTTCGGCCTGGAAGACACCACCGCGGAATTCCTGGCCCGCCTTTTGGGGGTGGAACCCGACACCCGACCGCGCGCCGGCTTTTTGGCCCGGCCCGAGGCCCCGCCGCAGGCCACGAAACCCGACCTGCCGCCTTTGGTGGTCGACGCGGACGGGCTCAAACTGCTGGCCCGCATCGACGATTGGCCCTGGCGCCTGCCCGGTCCCGCGGTGCTCACGCCCCACCCCGGCGAGATGGCGGTGCTCACCGGCCTGTCGGTGGCCGAAATCCAAAGCCAACGCTTGGCCGTGGCCGAAAAATACGCCCGCCAATGGGGCCATGTGGTGGTGCTCAAAGGCGCCGGCACCCTCATCGCCGCGCCCGACGGACGCACCGCGGCCATTCCCGTGGCCACGCCGGCCCTGGCCCGGGCCGGTACGGGCGATGTGCTGGCCGGCATCATCGTGGGCTTGCGGGCCCAGGGCGTCGACGCGTTCGAGGCCGCCTGGGCCGGCGCGTGGCTGCACGCCCAGGCCGGGCTCAAGGCCCTGGCCTTGCTGGGGCACTCGGCCGCGGTCCTGGCCGGGGATGTGCTGGCCGCGCTGCCCGATGTGTTGACCGATGTGGCCGGCGCATAACCTCCAAAGGAGAGCGCGACCATGCCCGCCTGGGCCCGACGCATCGGCCATCTCTGGGTGACGCGCCCCGTTTTGCTGTGGCTCACCGGCGGCGTGGCCCTTCTGGCCGGTCTGCAGGCCGGGGTGCTGTTCCGTCTGTGGCGGCTCAACAGCATGCAGTGGGCACCGCTGCTGCACTTTGGCGTTTTGCCCCCCAACCAACAGCTGTGGGCCCAACCTGCGCTGGCGCGCTGGCAAACCCTGAACATGGCGCTGTCGCTGCTTTTCGCCCTCTTTTGGGCCCTGGCGCTGGTGGCCTGGCATCAGGCGCTGGCGGCCCCCCAGCAGCCCTTGCGCTGGCGCGCGCTGCTGACCCGCCTGCCCAAAGCCTTGCTGCGGTTGTTGCTGGCTTATGGCCTGGGCCTGGTCGCGGTGGGGGTGCTCGTGCTCCCCGTGGGGTGCGGCTTGTTGAGCCTGACGCTGGTGGTGATGCTGGCCGCGTTGGCCGGTGGCGCCGCGGGATGGCTGGCGTTCATGAGCCTGTTGTTGGTCATGGCCGCGCTGGCGGTCGCCGTGCTGGTGGCCCAAATCCTGCTCATGCCCTGGTTGCTCACCGGCCTGCACGAAGAAGCCATCGTGCCGCCCCGCTGGGTGCAGCACTGGTGGGCCGTGGTGCGGCGTTTCTGGCCGCGTTTCGCCTTCGTGAGCCTGCTGCAGCTGCCCGCGCTGGCCTTCAGCCTGGCCGGTACCGCGGCGCTCATGGCCGCGGCCTGGGAGCGGGAGCTCTATGGCTGGAGCCTGCCCGCCGGCGCTTTGCTGGCCGTGGGGGTGGTGCTCTTTGGGCTGAGCAGCCTGGCCGGCATGGGCCTGCTGGGGGCGTGGGTCGCGGCCTATGTCGATGCCCGAGGCCGGCTGCCGGCGTCGGTTCCCCCGAACCCACCCATGGAGGCCGCGGCATGAGCTGGCAAGACGCCTGGCAAACCCTGTGGCGCGGCAACGCCTGGCCGCGCGCCTGGGCCGCGACGATGGCCCTGCTGGCCATGGCCCGCAGCGCGCTGGGCCTCTACCAGGCGCAGGTGCTGTTCGCCTGGGCCCGGGGCCATGGGCCGTGGAGCTTCGCTCCCCAGGTGGTGGGGCGGCTCGTCGGCGGAACACAACTGGCCCAGTGGGCCCTGGCCGGGCTCACCGCCGCGGCCCTGGCCTGGCTCTATGCCCGTTTGGCGCGGCAAGACCCGCATCTGGCGCACCGCTGGCCCGCCGGGGGCCGGGGCTGGCTGGTGGCTTTTCTGCGTCTGGTGGTGGCGTGGGTGGCCTTCTCGGTCGCGCTCTGGCTGGGGGCCGCGTTCGTTGTGCCGCCCCTGGCCCTGGGGTCCCTGGTGCTCATGTCGTGCGGGTTGTGGCCTTTTCTCGTCTTCGCCCTGGCTTTGTGGGCCGTATGGTGGCTCATGCCCTGGGGGGTCAACTTCTTCCTGGCCGCGGTGCTGGAGCATCCGGCCTCCCCGGCCACGGTCGTTAAACGCTGGTGGGCCATCACCCGGGCCTGGGCCGAGGATGTGTTCCGCCCCCTGGCCTCGTATAGTTTGCTGTGGATTTTGATTTGGGCTTTGCCCCGCGTGATTGGCGGCCTACTTTACCTGGACCTGGTGCGTGCGCCGGCCGCAACGCAAACCCTGCCCTGGTGGTGGTGGCCGGTGGGCGTGGGCACCGCGGGCATGGCCGCGGCCGGGTTGGCGTATGTGCACCTGGGCTGGGCCCTGGCCTATCTGGCCGCCCGCCGCGCCGGTGCTTCGGTATCCGCCCCCTGGCCGCCTGTAGGAGGTGTTTGATGAGCAGTGATGTTTTCTGGAACCGCTGGTGGACCTTGCTGCGGCATCAACGCGCGCTGTGGCTGCTGGCGTTGGTGCGGCAGGTGCCCGGGTTGTTGATGGCCTTGCTTTTCGTGCCTTTTGTCTTTGCCATGCCGGCTTTGGATGTGCTGAACTCGCCCGAGGCCCTCGAGGCCTGGGTGGCGCAAAACTTAGACACGCTGTTGGGCGCTTCGCTGGCCCTGACCTGCCTGGCCCTTGTCGTCGGGCTGGCGGCTTTCGTGCTGGCTGCGTGGAGCCGGGCCGGCATGTTTGGCCTGGTGCGTCGGGTGTGGGGGGAAGAAACCCGACCCGTGCCCTGGCGCGAAGCCACCCAGGGCCTGTTAGGGCCCACGCTGCGCTTGCTGGGCCTGAAGCTTCTCGGCTTGTTCGTGCTGGTGGGCGTGCCGTTGGCGCTCCTGTTCGGCGGTTTGAGCCTCACCATCGACAACGACGACCCGGGGCCCTTCCTGGCCGTGTTTTTGGGCGGGTTGTGCCTCTATGGGCTGGCCGCGCTGGTTTTGTGGCCCTGGTGGCAGGGCCTGCGGGTGGCCTTGGCGGTGGAACACCCCGCGCCGCTGGGCGAGACCCTGCGGGCCTATTGGGAAACCATGCGCCGGGGCTGGCTGGGCATGTATGCCATGGTGTTGGTGCAGGTGGGCGTGGCCCTGGCCCTGGGCCTCATGGTGCAAATCGTGGCCGCGCCCCTCAATTTTCTGAGCATGTCCATCCCCGAGGAAGGCGATGCCTTCTGGGTCCTGAGCGGCCTGGTCGGGGTGGTGTTGGCGCTGCTGCAGGTCGGGGTGCGCTTTTTGCAAGACCTGGTCATGGACACCGGCTGGGCCGCGCTCTACACCCACTATCGTTTTGGGGAACCGGCGTCGGCCGCGGCCGCGGATTGGACGCCCGCGGCGGCCCCGGGGCCGGAGGTCGGTTCCCCCGGGCCGGGGGTGGACGACGAGGCCACGGACCCGGGCGACGACCTCACCGCCTTCCCTCCGCCCCCACCGCCGCCCCCGCCGTCGCCTCCCAGCCCGGCCGCATGACGGTTCCCCCTGAGCCGAGGCGCGCATGAGCGACACAGCCCCCCTCGCCTCCACCGACGCGCTGGACCCCGACGCGCTGGCCTGGCTGCAGCGCAGCCATGTGTTCCACGGCCAGCCCGAAGCCGCGGCAGCGTTCCTGCGCCGGGCCCGGCTGGTTACCGCCGCGCCGGGGGACTGGCTCATCGAATACACGGACCCAAACCCGCCCTTTGTGCTGCTCAAGAAGGGCCGGGCCGAGGTGTTCACCTACCTGGGGGGGCAGCCCGCGCTGCTGGGCATCATCGGCGGGCAGGACCATGTGGGTGAGGAGGCGGTGTTGGCTCATGCCCGCTCGCCCATTTCGGTGCGTGCCTTGCGGCCAACGGCGTATTACCGCCTCGAGGGGGGCGACTTGCTGCGGTTGTTGGCCCAATATCCCGAGGTGGCCCGCCGCCTCATGCTCACGGCCGAAAGCCATCGTCGGGCTCGGGAGCAGCGCCCCCCCTGGCTTCCGGCCCGCGAGTGGGTGTTGGTGTTCGTCTACCGCCACTGGTGGGTGCTGTTTTGGCGCTGGCTCATGGTGGCCGTGGTGGGCCTGGGGCTGCTGGGGCTGCTGCTGACGGCCGCGACGCTGACCGATTTCGCCGGTTTTGGCTATTTGGCCGGGTTGGCCCTGCTGGCCACCTTGGGGGTGGGCTACTGGGTGTGGGTGGAATGGCGCAACGACTACTATCTGGTCACCACCCAGCGGGCCAGCAGCGTCAATCGCATCTTCCCGGTGCACTACAGCCGCCACGAGGTGCCCATCAGCATGATTAACGCCGCGGAGGTGGAAACGGGCTTTTGGGGTCGGCGCTTCGATTTTGGCGATGTGATTGCCCGGACCTGGGCCGAGCCGCCGTTGGTCTTCGTCACCGCGCCGGCGCCCGAAGTCATCGGCGGGGTGCTCAACGAGCTGGTGCAGCGCACCCGGGCCGAGCGCGAGCACATGGAAGAGCAGACCATCCAAAATCGCCTGCGTGAGCGCTTAGGCCTGCCCGTGGAAGAGGAACCCGAGGCCCCGCCCGAGGCCCGGCCCCTGGCCCGAGCGCCGACCGGCCCGGTGCGGCGCTTCGTGCAAAAGACTTACGACCTGCTTTTTCACGCCCGCCGCGAGCAGGGCGGTGTCATCACTTATTACAAGCATCCCATCTTCCTCATCACTCGCGTCGCACCACCCAGCGTGGTGGTCGCCGTCACCTGGGCCTTCTTCTTCTGGCACCGCTTTCGCGGCTGGACCTGGCCCTCGCCCCAGGCCCTCCTCACCCTGGTCTTTCTGGTCAACCTGGTGGCTTTTTTGGCCATCGTCTATCAGGTGTGGGACTGGGCCAACGACATTTATCAGCTGACCGACACCCAAATCCTCGACATCAAGGCCATTCCCTTCGGCCCCAAGCAGCGCAAAGTCGCGCCCCTGGACAAAGTGGTCAGCGTCGATTTCGAGCGCCCCAGTTTCTGGGCCCAGGTGTTCAATTACGGCCGGGTGACCATTCAAACCGGGCCTGAGGAGCCGTTGATTTTCGAGCGGGTGGCCTCGCCCGACCAGGTGCAGCAAGACCTCTTCCTGCGCATGGAGGCTTTGCGCCGCCGCCGTGAGGAAGAGGAATGGTTGCGCCAGCAAGAGCGGTTCATCGATTGGCTGGCCGCGTATCACGGCCTGGTGCACACGGCCCAGGCACCCCCCGCGGAGGAACCCTCGGCCCCGCGGCTGCCGCCTTTGGCCGAAGAAGCGCCGCCTGAGGAACCCGGTCCGACCTGGGAAGAGGCCCTGGGCTTCGACTACGACCCCTGGGTCACGCCGCCGGGCATTCACCCCGAAGACGAAGAAGAAGGCGACGAGGATTTGTGGGCCGACGAGGCGTAGCCGCCCGGGCTGCCGCGATGGCTATGCGCGCAGCATCAGCCACGCCACGCGCAGCAGCACCAGGCCAAAACCCCCGGCCCAGGCCCACAGGTGCGCCTGCCACCCGCGGGGGCATGGCGCGGGGGAAGGCGCGGGGGACCGGGTGACCACCACGGCCACCAGCCAGCTCAGCGCCAGCAGGGCCGCGCCGCCATGGGCCACCCAGGGCAGCGGCAGGCCCGAAAGGGGCACCAGCCGCACATTGCCGGCCAGCACCCACAGGCTGAGCCACGCGCCATAAGCCGCCACGGCCAGGCCCAAACGCCGGGGCCAACCCCGCAACCAGCAGCAGGCGCGCCAGCCCAGGCCCAGCCATACCGCGGCTTCCAGCCCCACCACGAAGGCCGCACCCACCCAGCCGGTTTCCTCGCCCCAGGCCACGAACACGAAATCGGTGGCGCTCAGGGGAACCCGCTGGGGTTGGCCTGCGCCCATGCCGGTTCCCCACCAGCCGCCTTGCTGCAAGGCCCGCTCCGCGGCCAGCACCTGATAGCCCGCGGCCTGAGGGGCGGTTTCGGGCCGCAGCCAGGCGGTCCAGCGTTGGGCCACCCGGGGTACATGGGCCACCAGCCAGGGCGTCAGGGCCAGGGCCAGGACCGCGGTCAGGGTCCACACGCGCAGTCGGCCGCTTTCCGCGCTGTGCACGGTGAGGGCCACCAGCAGCACCAGCCCGGCCGCGCCCCAATCGCCCTGCACCACCAGCAGCCCGGCCAGGCCCAGGGCCAGCGCCCAACCCCGGGCCGACAATCCCCGGCCGGTCGCGGCTTCGCGGGCGGCCGCGCCGGCCCACACGGCCTTCACCCCTTCCCCCGGGGGCAGGAACCAGGGCCCCAAAGGCAGCCACAGGCGGCCGCCCAGCCCCGCGGGGTGCACCCCCCAGCGCAGGGTGAGCCCCACACCGGCGGCGAAAAAAGCCAACAGGGCCTGCCAGCCCCGGCCCCGGGCCCAGGGCCCGCCCCGGGCCCACCAGAGGGCCGCCATGAGGGCCACGGCCCCCACCCACACTCCGGCCTGCCGCCAGCCCAGCGCGGGGTGCAGGCGAGTTTGCACCAGCAGGCCCACGCCGCTCAAGAGGGCCAGCGCGGCCAGGGGGCCATGCCACAAGGGCGCCACCCAGCGCCGCGCGGCCGCGTACAGGGCCGCCAGCCCAACCAGCCACACCGTCAGCACACCTGCCACATGGGGGCAACGCGTCGGCAGATGCGCGCATAGGGCCCCGGCCCACCCGGCCAGGGCCCCCAAGGCCAGCCCTCCCCAGCGCCCGATGCCGGGACGCTCAGGAGCCGCTGATGAGGTCCTTGAACAGCTCACCGCCAAACCCGGCCATGCCGCGCGTTTCGCCGGCACCCCTGCGATGCCGCGCCACGGCCAAAATGCGGTCGGCCAGGCGGGCCAGGGGCAGGCTTTGCAGGTAGACCTTGCCCGGCCCGCGCAGGGTGGCCAAGAACAACCCCTCGCCCCCGAAGAGGATGTTCTTGAAGCCCTTGACGAACTGGATGTCGTAGTCGACGGTGGGGGCAAAGCCCACGATGCAGCCGGTGTCGACCCGAATGGCTTCCCCGGCCGCGAGGTCGCGCTCTACGATGGTGCCCCCGGCGTTGAAGAAAACCGGCCCTCGGCCCTCGAAGCGTTGCAAAATGAAGCCCTCGCCGCCGAAGAGCCCCGCGCCAAAGCGGCGGGTGAAGGCGATGCTGATATCGACCTGCGCGCCGGCCACCAAAAAGGACGACCGCTGGGCCAGGAACGCGCCGCCCACCTGGGCCAGGTCCAGGGCCACGATTTTGCCGGGGAACGCGGCCGCGAAGGCCACCACCAGGGGGCGTTGGGTGGGGTTGCTGAAGTGGGTGACGAAGAAGCTCTCGCCGGCCAACATGCGCTTGAGGCCCTTGAGGAGCCCGCCGCCGGTGGTGGTTTCCATGTGCACATCCGCGTCCATGTAGGCCATGGCGCCGGTTTCCGATTGCACCGTTTCGCCGGGCGCGAGCTGAATTTCCACCAGCTGGATATCGTCGCCCAGAATGCGGTAGCGCATGATGGCCTCCTATGGGCGGGTGGCTTCAAGCCGGTTCGGTGTAGGCCAGGGCAATCCAGCGGTTGTCGCCAATGCGCCCCCACTCCAGGCCGTCGCCCGAGCGCTTTTCGTACACGGTGACCACATCGCCCTGGCGCACCAGGCCCACGGTGTCGTAGCTCAGGCCGGGGCCCGAGCGCACCCGCAGCAGCCACACGGTCACCCGCCGTTGCTCCGGCTCGGGGGGCTGCTCGTCGGTGGCGGCGGCAAAGCCCAACATGCGCTCCAAGCGATTTTGTCGCCACCAGGTGGCTTCGGGCAGGTCCATGTTGGCCAGCGCGAACAACTCGCGCAACGAGCCGTTGAACCAATCCAGGTCGATGCGCTGCGAGGCCACGCCAAACTTGGGCCCCGGCCCCTGGTCGGAATATTGCCAGAACAGCCAGCTATCCCAGCCCTGGGGCAAATAAGGTTGGGGTACGCCGTAGTTGGCCACCCACAAGGGCCAGGTGCGCGGGGGCGGGCCCATGGGGTCCGTCACGCCTTTGGAAGTGTAGAGGATGGGTTCCCGTCCGACCCGCGCCTGCAGCCGGTCCATGAAGGCCTGCACCTGGGCCCAGGTCACGCCCGAGACTTCCAAGTCCAGCACCGGCGGCAGTTCGCCGGGGTCGTCGGTGCCCAGCAGGGTATCGGCAAAGTGGTCGGCCTGGGCGATGGGGTCCTGTCCGTTGCGGAAGAAGTGATACGCGCCCCGCAGCACCAGGCCCCGGCTGTTGGCCCAGTTGGTGGCGAAGGTGCTGTCGACCCCGCCGTTGCCTTCGGTGGCCTTGATGAAGGCGAACCACGCGCCGGCCTGCGCGGTCTTGAGCCAGTTGATGCGGCCCTGCCAGCCGCTCACATCCACGCCCAACACGCGGCCCATGGCTCACCCCCTCACTTTGGGGAAGCGGGCGTCGATGAGGTCGTACACCCCGCTGGCCGTGAGGCCCAAGGCCAGGCCGAAGATGGCGGTGTCGAACCAGCCGGCGAAAGTCTCGGGCTGCCCGCCTTGGGCAATTTGATAGGCCACGCCGATGACCACGCCCAGCACCATGCTGAGCGCGGTGAGGGCCTTGCCTTTGAGGCCCAACTTCTTGGAAAATTCCACCAAACCCATGATGAGGGTGACCAGAGGAATGCCGTTGGCCAGAATGTCGCTCATGATGCAACCTCCCAGGGGGAACAAAAACGGCAGAAGGAACGCTCGCGCGCCGCGCGGTGACGGTTTCATTATAGCAGAGGCCCGCCGGATTGGTATACTTATTCCACCCCTAACGCCGAGGTGTGCCCATGTTGCCCAGTTTTCGCGAGCGTCAGCACGAATTTTTGCAGCGTTTGCTGCACGATATGCTGCAAGAGCTGGACCTGCCCAGCCTGTTGCGCCAGGTGCTGCGCTTCGCGGCGACTATTTTGGCCGGGCGGGCCGGGGTGGTGGTCTTGCGCGACCCCCAACACGGCTGGCGTCTGGTCGCGGCCTACGGCCTGCCCGAACATTTGACCCGCACCTTGGACGGCCTGGTGCGCGATGTGCCCCTGCACCAGGACCCGATTGCCTGGGAATACCCTGAAATTCGCCGCCGGTTGGAATGGCTGACTTATGTGAGTTCCTTAGGCCTGAAGCAAGGGGTGGGCCTGCCGTTGCTCACCCAGGACCAGCTTTTGGGCGTGCTGTTCGTCTACCGCAATTACCCCGCGCATTTCACCGAAGACGATTTGCGCCGGCTGCAGCTTTTCGCCGACCAGGCGGCTATCGCGGTGCGCAATGCGTGGCTGTATACTCAGCTGCGCCATGAGAAGCAACGCCTGGACGCGCTGCTGGACGCGGTGGCCGATGGCATTTTGATTTTGGCCCCCGACCTGACCATCGCCCGGTTGAACCCGGCCTTCGCCCGCCTTTATGGCGCGGCCCTGGAAGACCTGCAGGACCGGCCCCACGAGGAAGTGGTGCGCTGGGCCCGGCTGGAACGCGGCCGCCCCCTGGAGCAGGCCATGGCCCAGGGCTGGCCGGCTTCCCCCACCGATGTGCTGGATGTGCAGGGCGACCTGGAGCGCCCCGGCCAAACGCCCTTGCCGGTGCACATCCGCTATTCCCCCCTTTTCGCCGATGACGGCCAAACCCTGCTCAACATCATCGCCAGCGTGCGCGATATGACGGCTTTCCGGGAGGCTGAAAAGCTCAAGTCCACTTTCATTTCCACCATCAGCCACGAGCTCAAAACGCCCATCGCGCTCATCAAAGGCTATGTGAGCACCCTGCGCCGGCCCGATGTGCAGTGGGAACCCGACATGGTGCAGGAGAGCCTGGCCATCATCGAAGAAGAAGCCGACCGCCTGGCCCGCCTGGTGCAGGACCTGCTGGAAGCCTCCCGGCTGCAGAGCGGCGGCCTGCGCCTGCATCGCACCTGGGTGGACCTGCCCGCGCTGGCCGAGCGGGTGGCCCGCCGCTTCGCGCCGCAAAACCAGGGCCATCGGGTGCGGCTGGACTTTCCCGCCGACTTTCCCTTAGTGTGGGCCGATGAGGGGCGCCTGGAGCAGGTGCTGCGCAATTTGCTGGCCAACGCGTTCAAGTACGCGCCCGAAGGCACCGAAATCGTGGTGCGGGGTGAGGCGCGGCCCCACGAGGTGGTGCTGTGCGTGCGGGACCAGGGGCCGGGCATTCCCCCCGAGGACCAGCCCCATGTGTTCGACCCCTTCTACCGCAGCCGGGCCACGGCCAGCAAAGTGCCCGGCACCGGGCTGGGGCTTTTC